>Ga0126342_10002582_pt1 | contig 28548 bp, 25 predicted proteins | sample Cyp1metagenome_FD_92528 | JGI IMG/M metagenome (GOLD analysis project Ga0126342, IMG submission 92528) | Coral microbial communities from Lord Howe Island, Old Settlement Bay, Australia - Cyphastrea 1 metagenome | ecosystem: Host-associated > Invertebrates > Cnidaria > Coral ... | reverse complement strand
TCGGCTGTTATATCGAAGTTACTTAGTTTCCGGTTCTCAGCTTAGCCGGTCGCTATCCTCTGATGCAGGTACGCTGGGTTGATCAGACCCAGTATCCCATGATTGTGGTAACTTCGTTGAGTGCGGTCCCACAATCATGCCGCACTCCCCTGCCAAATCAATATTTAGACTGCATGTTATTAGCAGTGTACACACACACACACTTCTATCACTTCCAACTCTCTGTCGATGGCCCTGGTCGATTCTATAAGGTAAATCACTTCTTAATTTCGTCGTTTCAGAAGCATTGCGCTTGCCAACCCAGCAGTCCACTCCCTGCAGCATGATCAGCATGGAATCCTGATTTGTCCTTCTCCCTTTCCCTGTATGTAGCTTTGTTCCAGCCTGAGCAAATCAAAGAGGCTCATGATTTTGCAGTGCCGGCATCAAGCAGCCCCCCAAACCAGTTGCTGACTTCGAATCAAGTCGCTACATTCCAGATCGGATGTGCAGGCAGATCTGGGCCTGCCAATCAGTGAATGAATGCGTCTGGAGATCGATTTTCAGCTGACAGGATGCCTTCGCGAATGTCTTCGCAGGATGGATGCTGCAAGACCTTGTCAACGATCCACATGACATGAATGACAAAGATTGAGGAGAAATGCAAAAGAAAAAAACTGTGCATCACATAGGGCCAGAAATTCGTCTTGCACCAAGACATGTTGTCATCTTTGGGACCTGATATCGTCTGCTACGAGTATGACTTGTGACTTGTAATTGTATGACTCTGTATGACATATGATTTCTTCGGGTGCAGTGGTTAGATATCAAGTCGCAAGAAATGCCATGCTTGCCCTGCCTGACGGAAAACGTTGGCAGCTTCTGGGCCTTGGGATACATCCACTAGCAAGGCTCCAAAGTCCAAACATTGGTGGCCCCCAGAAATCACCTCTGATCCAAAATGTCCATACTTAGGGACACATCTTGGACATGGCCCCAAGTTGATCACACACTGTGTACATCAGCGTGATACCCTCACCTTCATGAGATCATTTCCAGTGGCCTGAGGTCCAAACCTACGATAAACAGCTTCAAAGGCGCTGCGCTTCTCCGGGTCTCGAAGGATGTCATAGGCTTGCCGCAGGTCCTCAGTTGAAAGAAATCGCCACACTGGGGAGGGGGGGCATTTGGATCCTGTCAAACATTTCAAACCCTCAGCTGTCCTTGAAGAGCTGCTCTGCCGCCTGTCTCTCCTACCGACACAGCGGCCATGGGGAATCCGTTTCTTGCTTGAAATCAAGGCGAAGGAAAACATCGAAATTTTGCGTGAAATTCTTCCACTGAATGAGGGAGTCTAGGAGTCAGGGAGTCTAGGAGTCTAGGAGTCTAGGATATGCTGGATATGTATTGCAAAAGTGACCCTGTAAAACCTGTATCTGCAGTCACCATCCATCATCATCCTCGGGTGGACGCTTGTCTGGATGGCATTGCAGTGCAAGCGCTCGATAGGCTTTCTTGACATCCTCCTCTGCAGCACCAACCTGCCGCAGAAACTTCATGGGCTCCACATGGCTCCACTCCACAATCCTCTGTCCGATCTGTCCAATATCTGTCCAATGTCTATCTGACATTATCTGACAGTGTTCAGTGTGAGTCATGGGACCGCCTGAATTCCCAAGACCTGAAATGGGTTTGGAGCCATAGCCTGGAAAGCGGCTGAAGAAAGCGAGTGGATTAGCTTCTCTTTAGAGAAAAACTCCTGCAACTATAACAAAATAATACAAAATAGCAAAAAAAACTGCACTTCTTAACCTTCAGATCCTTTTCTTCTGATTGCATTCTCACTTTCAATACTGTCTTGCTCTGCAGCGCTGTATTCAGTTTGAATATGAGTGAATTTGTATATAAGTGTTGGCTTCAATATGCAAGTGATTGACTTCTCGGCAAGACACTAGTCAAGCTGACTACTTCTAACTGGTCTAGCAATGACAAAGGAGTCGCAGTTCATGAAAAGTGTTCAGTGTAGCTTGGGTAAGTTCAAACCTGAGTGATAGCTTTTTTTGCGAGTGAAACTTGCGCGCTAAATATTTGCTAGAGCTGTTTGTCATCAATCAAGTATCCAGAGCTTCCATTCTACATTTGAGCTGAAAACGAGTGTTCTTCGTGGATGTCGCAATCTCGGCCTTGTCTCTCATCTGCACATGTCCAGCATGCACAAGACACTTGCAACTGAAGACAATTGAAAACTTCGAGTGAAAATGGCTTGCTTGGCTTGAATCTTCAGTATGCTGGAATCTCCGATGAAACTGCTTTGCGCAAGTGCAGTCTGCTTGAGGTTTGTGAAACAAGTTGCGGTCTTCGCAACACTAGAGCCCAACCACGGAAGGAAGTTACGTGCTTGGACTTCATTAAGAATAGCGAATGTGCAAATCCATGTCATGGTTTGAAGCTCGCTGTCATTAGCTGTCATGCTTTTGAGCCTCTTCTTGGTTGATTCTGCCTTGGAGCGCTGCAGCTTACACGTAGCTGCAGTTGTCAAGTTTACCACTACCAACCTGCTGGACCAGTGGATGCATATGCACTCGCAGAAACCTTCGCCCTGATTCCATCATCAACAATGTAACAATGTCTCAACTGAAGCAAATAGGATCCAAAATACTAAACAGAGTGGCAACACTTGGGATATGCCCCGAGGCATGACCGCTACACAACTTACTTCGTGTGTTAATGATTTTTCTCCAGCTGGGCCCCGGCGACCCGGATTTTCCGCTGTTTGCACCCAGTTGCTGCTGCTGGAAATGGAAGTGCCCGTCTGAATGGAGTGACAGGTGTCGAGCACTCCTTGCAGAATTTTATAAAATTATTTTCGTGTCCCACAAAGCTGTTGTGTCGAATCTTGAGCATGATGGCATTAGTTTAGTGCCAACATGTGCCAACTGTTTGCACTATTTCTTTGACCAACGCTCACCCAAAAGGCGTCCTTCTATCTTGTTCCTCTCTGTTGAGGGGAGGCAATGGGCCATGGGTACATCACGTCTCAGTCCTGTGGTTTTTGAACAATTTCTTGAACGATGCCATTGCGAGGTGCTTCCACCTGCATTCACAGCTCAGATGCGATCTGCGTGTGCAGAAGAGTCTTGAAGTGAACAGAGTGCGAACGATGATCACAGATTCTTCACATTTCTCATCATTTCTCCACCATGTGATCACGCTGCATCTTGGTTTTCCGGCACAAACGACCACTGGTTCCGGTTCTGGTTCTGTCCAGGTGGCTTCTGCCTACACATGCACAACACAAGAACTCTTCGAAGTCAACGGTAAATTAAAGAGTCAAAAAGGCATTCAAAGAATAAAAAGCGTGCAGTATGTGCAAATGGTGATTTGAGCTTGTTTGAAAGCAGCTAAAAGCACGTGGAAATACGTGGAAGGAGGACGTGCAACAAGAAAAGTCAGATTTCCACAGTGGACTGTTTTCGCCATCCACAACACTTGCTGCCTTGCTTTTCCTATAGCCAGAAGACTTGGCCTTGGAACATGATATAAAATTCTTGCTCGACCAACCGCAATCTTGCAGCAAATCAGCCAGATTCAGAATCAACATGAAGTCTTGAAGTGTTTTTTGTGCTAGTTTATCCAAAGCCTCTCACGTTCGCATATCAATCCAAGATCAAACACGAAGTGTTGCAAAGAGGGATGGTCTTAGGCTCCAGTCCACTGCATTCAGCGCTTGGATGAGCAAGTCAGAGAAGGGAAGAGCCTGGCATCTGCGCAGAAGAAACAGAGGAAACCTATAGAAAGATATAGAAAGCTGTCTATTCAGCTTGTCCCGTTGTCTATTCAGATGTCACACAATTTCAAGCCTGGGACATCTGATGGCATTCACGCTGAGCATCCTGCAAACAAGAATCACGGAATGGTGAGGGATAGCACGGGATGGCGGATGCTTCTGCTTTTTTCTTTTAACATCTGTTAACGTCCTCTGCAGGTGGAGCTGCGGTGCCTGATGAAAGCCCAAACACCCGTGCCAATTGGAACGACATCTGTCTACTGCACGTGATGATCATATTCCAATTGTATCATGATCAATCATAAACATATTGATTCATGGATACATGAGAAAGCTGCCAATCTGATGCGTTTTACACAGTTATGCTGCATGCTCCCTCAGCCAACATGTTTTTCTGTTGTGTGCCTCCATCGATCTGCATTGGCCTAATCCAGCGACAATTGCTTTCAGTCATGAATAACCATCACACGCACCAGAGCTGTGAGCCGCCTGTTTCTTGCATCGCTCTGGTCATGCTGCTCAAAGAGATATCCTGATTTTTGAGCATGATTTTGGCTCATGCTGGAATCACAGGGAGTACTGTAGAATCTGTAAATCGGCTCTGGCAGCAGCATTGCAGTATGAACAGGAATCTTGAAAGCCAAAAGTAGCCCATCCAGCCTTTGCATGGAAGGCCATGCTGTGCTTTGGATACCTTGCTGGGGCGGCAGATGGTGGCATGTTGGGTGCATCAAATGTCAGAGAGAATCGCCTCTTGCGGAAGAGAATGGAGGGAGAAACCCATGGCGTCTGAAGCGAGTGACCTCAGACATCCGAAGGATGATCCGAAGGATGATCCGAAGCACGATGAAAATCGATGAAACACCTGAAATAACTTGAACTGAGGAAGACACCCGTGCACTCTGCCCAAATGCTCCCAGGATTTTGGATGTTTTGTTGCTGTCGTGTCGTCGCTCAAAGTTAGGTCATTCCATCCGCTTTTCGCTAGTGATCAGTCATCTAGATTGGATATCTGGATCTATGCCTCATGATTAAGGCAAAAAGATGCAAAAAGCATCAGAAAGTAACGTTGCGGACACCATAGACTTGCAATACTAGGCCACATGGAGGTCACTCCTGCTTCGAAACACAGGAAACTGTCTTCATGTCCGAACTTGCTCGTCTTGCTTGGCAAAAATAAACGATGAGCTATGGTGGACTGAACATTAACAAATCAATCAAACCCCTCTCCCGCTATGCCCCGCTTGAGAGTTGGATAGCAGCGAAACAACGACTCACTGAAAAAAAGGTATGAGCACAACAAGCTACGCAGCATATGATGTGCAGTATACAATGCAGAATAAAAGCAGGACCCGGACCCATCTCCTTTTATCTCTCTCTGAGGTCTGTTATTTCAAGCTGTTGGACCATCAGGTCAAGCGAACTTTGCACTTGGAGCTGGAAAGAAACCCCCCCTGAGCCTCTAATCAGTGGACAGAGGTAAAACTCAGACTGGCGAACCAGAAAGCTGGCTGACCACACATTCACATCTCTCATCACTGGCATTTCACATCCCGCTGCGAGCGAAGCACGGAAGTTCATAGTGTGATTTTCCTTCATTGTAGCATCAGAAAGAGCAACGTTTTTGTCAACGTCCAGATCTTGCTCCAGATTGCCAAGTGCTGCCATGCCGATAAATGCCACTTGCCACACATCCGGCGCGCAGGGCGCACAGGCTGGAGCCGCTGGAGCCTTGTCAGCCATGGCCATGTCAGCAGCCCTTTGCAAGTCACTCTTGGGGATTCCACAGCACAGGATTTGGGACAGGAACTGCCCAAAGCTCACAGAGTGACCTGTCAGGTGACATCTTGCCAGAAGGGCCTTTCGGAAAGTGTCTTTCCCAAGCTGCGGCACATGCACAAACAAAGAAGCACACAGGGAGTCCAGTTCTTGCAACGAGAGATTGTCATGGTGTGAACGAAAAGACTCGAAGCAGCGGTACAAAGAAGCGTATAGATGGTCTCGTCTCCACCAACAAAGGGTTTCTTCCGGGCGTTGAGTCAAAACTACCGTCAAAGGTGTGACTTCAGCTTCTGAGGCTACTCTGAAAATTGATATATTTTTGTCCAGTTCCAGCTGAAGCGGTGACCCTTTGCCTGAAACACTGCAATATTCTGGATGTTTTATTGTCTTTTGAATCCGCACGACTGTGCTCTTGAAAATTCCATCAAATTCGAGATTTGTTTTGTCTCGTGCACTCAGCTGTTCGACCAAAATGGCATCAGTTGGTCCTGATGCAGCGAAATGCACCATGAGTTGCCCCATTCCAAGATCGCCAGGAAAAAAGTAGCAGGGAACAACTCGATATTCAGTGTCTGCAGGCAGGGCTTCAATCTGCAACACAACGGCCACATTGCGTTTGCTGGAAAAGGCTGTCTGTGCCACAATTTTCCTCCGATTTCTTGTGCAGCACCTTGAGTCTGTTTCAACTTCAGTGATCACTTTGTCAATGCAAAGCACTGTAACCCCGATTTGTGGGTAAGCGACCTGACAATCAAATTCGTTGGCAAAATGCCTTATATCAGCCTGGGAAAGGATGATTGCAAGCGATTGAGGATATTGCCGGTCTTTCACAGCAACTCGGAACATGGAGTTCTTGTGAAACGTCGGGAAGTTTGAGCAACCCCCAGAGTTTGCGCCTGTGACTTCAAGCTTGTGACTGGAAGTTGATGCATGCGATTGACTGTGGAAGATCCCAGCATGACAAACAGACAAACGGTTAAAAACCTTCAGCAAGTCACTTCCCCCCATCCAAAAGGTCCGTTCTTGTCCCGCGTCTTCAGAGGGATGTGTCTGCGCGAGATCCAGCACCTCCACGTTTACTGTCTGATTTCCAACGGATTGAGTTGACACATCTGCAACAACATAGACGTGATTGGACCGCACACGCTGATGCTGATGCTGATGCTGGAGAGCGGCACCACTTGAGATCCATGCAACTGCCAGCAGGTCACCCTTTTCCCAATGTTGGACTATCTTCGCAGCGAAATCTTGTGGTGCACGTGACAGGTTTACTTCCTCGACTGCAAGTCCTGTCAAATCCCAGAGTGCCTCATCAATGTGTCCCCCAATAAGAGCTGCATAGGAACCGTAGGCCTTCGCACAAGCCTTCTCTAAAAAACATGCATAGAGCTCATCACCAATGTGGTGTGCAAAAGCCGGACGCCCTTGACAGCAAGGTAGGAAAGTGTCAAGTGTAACTTCTTCCCATTTGCCGTTTAAGAACAATCGTACTGTACACCACCCTTCTTCTGGCTTGTATGCAACAAAAAGCTGGCTCAACAAAGAAGGTCGCATGGCAAGAAGTGCAATAGCCGCTACGAGATAGCAGTCAGACAAAAGACCCTGTCTGATACTGCATACTCCGCGCGGTTTCGGTTCAGATAAAGATCCATCAAAAAGCTTTGTTGAGGAGAAAGAGGATATCTCCTCTGGGCGTAACCATTCCAACTGCTCGAAGCATCGACGCACACCTTTCCCCCAAAGCGACACATTGCTGGGTGGAAAGCTCTCATCAACGAACATGATGCGAAGGTGTCGATACAGGAAGTTTCTCTTTGAATCAGAGTATCGCCAGGAGAAGCAACAATTCAGACAGGTCTTCTAGCTGTTTCTGCCAGGCGTAGGTTTTCCTGTTTTCCACGAGTGCACATTCTTTACCTCCACCTGTTCTGCATCCCTCACCACACTTGCACAGTATTTTATTTCTGCCCTTTTTTGCTTCTCAAAGTCTGCGCAATTGCGAGACGTGTTTTCTATGTATACAATGTATTTCAATCTAAGGCGTTCTAGAGTCTCAAAGTAATGCTAATTGAAACCTATCCAGCTCTTCGCTCACTGCGTCTTGCACTCACCCTCAGGCCAGAGTGATAACATCTCACATCCAGCCCTGATCTTTGAGTCTGCTTTCCCTTCTACCTCCTTATTGGGCAAAACGACCTGAAAACCAAGGCTGAAAACTGTCCTCAGGTTACTGTGTCAAGAATCTGTTCAGTGCGATTCATTCCTGCCCCTTCCTTCTTCGTTTGTGGCCAATGTCTTCTGAATAATCTCAAAGTAATACAGTGAGCACAAGCTGGCGAATAGTTCAGCTTATGGAGTTGTTTTTCCTGATCAATCACAAATATTGAAAATTTATATTGTACTGCCCCAAAATCTCAGTCCCAATTATCCCTGCGACTCAGAAAATCGAAATATTGGAAATGAGTTCACTGGGAGTACTGCCCTCTTGTGGCTCAGGGCGGTACATCTGCTGCCTTAGGAGCTTCTTGTGGCCTTGGGAATCCAATGGAATTCAGCAAAGTGGAAATCTTGTGCATTTTACCCGTGAACTTTCTAATGATTCTAATGCCCAATGGCCCAATTCAAGTACTATTTATGCAGTGACTGTCTTGTAGTTGGAATATGTTGGAATAGGTAGCGGCTGGATGACAGTCGGATCCTACTGTCGAACTTCAAGAGAATTTGCAAGCTCTTGGGGCTGTAAGTGAGATATCAAAGAACACACGAACAACATTTCATTTTGGAGCATCGCATGCTGGACAATGGCCACTGCTTCCCCTACATCCGTTCAAAAAGGTCAGCTTTTGAGGTCAGGACTGAGAGGAATCTCCATGGTCAGAATCAGAATCTGAACATGTTTGACCTCATCAATTGAGGTGTACAATGGTGTACCACCCACAACCAAAGTACACAGAGAGACTGAGATCGAAGCTTTTCTTGACAGGCTGATCAAAGGATGATATTCCGAATAAACTTGGGACGGAGACCTGTCACAATGGACAAAGCATGGTGTCAAAAGATTGCCTATACATAGTCTACAATAATCTTCCCTCCAGTACTCAAACATGACAATTGAACATCCCCCATTTACAGATGATTTTCCCGGGTTTCCCTTCGTTGAGTTCGGGGAGAAATTCCAGCACCAGGCAGTTTTTATGCTGAGTCCGCAGCTCCAGAGCCAGTGGCATCGTGACTTGGGGCAGGTTCTGGATCTGGCCCAGGCCTTGGATTTGACACCAGAGACACCAGAGACCTCCGTGGAATTCCGTGGATCAATGCTCTAAGAGGTGGACATGAAAGGATACAATATTATAATATGATAGAATATCAATGAATATCATACAATACAGTTTCATGGCCAAAATATCCCATATCCCAAAATATCCAAGATGATACAAGAGATATCCCAGATCTCGGGATATTTGGGGTCATAGACTCTTGGCACGAGTGGCAAGATTCTGTGAGTCTAACGTCTGTTTGGGGCTGCTGCTCATCAGGCTTCACATCTGTCTCATACCTGCCAAGCAAAGGTTGGCAAAGTGCGTTCATTGCACATTCATTCTTTGAAAAAGACATTTACGCTTCAAAAAAAACACGATCCAGTGCCAAACAAGCCGGCAGCTCTCTTCCCATGCCTGAGGATCCGTATAGAACTTGCTGGGGTCCAGGTCGTAGGTCTTGCAGGGCCGGCCACGCTATCTGTTGAAACATCCAGCAGGTCGGCAATTTGCTGGCCTTGCAAACCTTGGCGTACAGAATAGCTTCTCTGCCGCTGTACTTTTCAAGCAGTGCCTTGAAAGGACAGGACCAACACGAATGCAAACTTGTCTTAGAGTTATTGAAAACATCATCCATCATCAACCTCACTACATGTGACTAACCTCTGGACTGTCTGTTGCTAGAGGAAGCTATGCCTGCACGTTGCTCAGCTTGTGAGGATTTCGACGTGCATAGACAGCTTCGATCTGTGCAGCAAGTCCAACCACCAAAAACTTTGAACCAAACAAGGATGAATTGCCAAGCGCCAAGCAACTCAAAACGTCACGCTTGATCTAGTAGTGAATCTCTTGTCAAGCTATCGCCTACATCTCTTCTTGACATACCAGTACTGGTACATGTGCCATCATTTGTCAGTGTGTCAACATTATGGATATCCAATGCAATGATGTCATTTATGATATCCAGGTGTATATGAAGTGTAGCTGCGTATGGAGGAATCAACCTTGCCAATGGGCCAGGGACGTTATTCTGATAAAGCCATGCAGTACAGTTCCCCACCCTCAATTTTAGCATCAGGAATAACGATGAATAACGCAGAATCCAGCACAAATTCGCAGCTTGGAACATGCGCAAAGGTGTTTTCAACTTGGGATTCCATTGAACGCACCGGCCTGGCAGCGCCAGAAATCATCCGGCTTTGCGACCTCGGCCCCAAACTGGTCTACTGTACCAAATTTTGTCTGCAAGACTCTGCAAGTATACAGATCAGAAAGTAGCCAGCAGTTCAACAGCACTCTGAGGCCAGTACTTTGGCAGGTTCATCCTTTTCCTTGTCATCTACTGTGTCATTTGACACATCCTGTTCAAGTCAAACTCACAATGAGCTAAGATAAAGCTGTTAAATGCCAAATATGCTGTTCGGACATGTTCGGGCCACTTGTCAATTTGCATCAATATCGCTTGTATCACAAGTAGATTGACAATCACCCTATCCAACATTAGTGTGAAACAACTTCTGAAACCGAAATGTGGCTCTCCTCAGAAAACAAACAAGGAGAACATGATACATGATACAATATGATATGGTCTGATGCACGCCCAATCCACACCCACAATGCCTGATCCTTGTCCAGTTCCTCTGCTGTCCGCTTCATTGCGTGCAAAGGGCAAGCAGTGCATTACAGTATTTCAAGTTGGTCCCTTGTCAGGTTGCCGTGGTTCATCTGCGCTCAAAAGTTTCATGGCAGTTTTGCTGCATCGGCATGTCCAATAAAGTTCCAGGAACCCTAGAATACCTAGAATACCTAGAATACCTAGGACCTAGAAAAACAACGCCCCATGCCTTCAGTGGCGCAGTGACTTCGAAGCGCAAGGAATGCGTGTTGATGGGAAATGTCAGAGCCAGTACATCGAATCTCAATCGCGTCCTCGTCATCTATCAGCTTGATGTGAAAAGGCTGCCAAGAAGATGGCTCACAAGTGCAAAGTGTGTTCTCTACATTTCTCTACGGCCCTTCGTGCGCTTGCTGCAAAAACCCTTGCCTTGCGTTGCCGTGCTCCAAATCACTCATCATTGACTCCAGACTCCAAACAGTGTTGGACAGGAACCCAAATTCCGCAGGTAAAGTTCTCTTGACCTGGGTTCACAAAGTTACACTGCCTTCCTACTCTATTCTATTTCAAAACAGACAAATAGACCATCCTATGTTGTCTCAAGGGCACTATCCATCCTGCTTCCGTCCCATCTTTTCCTCACCACAGTCTGGATCCACCGGTCGCCACCACGCAGGTTGCTGACTGTCCTCGTTGCCCAGACGTGTTGTGTGTTTCACAGAAGCTGGTGACAAGAGAATGGCTGCAAAGGCTGCCATTCCGGGCGTCTGGCACGATATGAGACGCCCCAAGTTCTTTGTGGCAACACCTGTGCCAGAAGTGGCTAGAGACAGGACGCGAACTGAAACACAAGGAATCTATGTCATTAATATTATATGAATTATATGATATAATTTATCAATATTTATCATATATTATCATACTGTAACTATCATAGCAGTTATAACCGGCCTTTTCCTTACGCATGGCAGCTTCTAGCCGCAAGAGCACGTGTGCATCTGTAGCGGCATAGAGGACCTGGAACCAGAGATTTGGCAATTGTAAAAGCAACAGCAGCCATGGGGTCCACCACTTAGGCGGACCTGCAGAGTGCTCAATGGGCGAAAGTTCCAATTGCTGACCTGCGCTTTCGCAGGAGCAAAGGCGGATTCGAAGGAGCACAATCACATCCGACCATCGACAACGGGCTGTTTTGAAGAGTTTGATCACTGGAGCAAAGTAAGGACAGTGCTCGGTATTGTTTGTTCAACGTCTCTCCCAAGTATGTGTCGACCTTACATTGTGCAAGCGCAGGCCCTTCATATGAAAGCTGTGGTCGCTAGACTACAGTCGTTGACTTCTTTGCACCGGCACTGATTGGGTGGGCTCTCGCCCCGTGTGCTTTGTCCTTCTACATTTTGTGCTCCGCCTGCCCTTACTGATTGGTTTTTTTAGCAAGACTGCTGAGTGAGATACCAATCGGGACAAGGATTGATGGCCACCAACAGTGAAAGCTTGCTCAGAATACTCCTTGCAATGTTGACGCTGTCCTGACCCCTAAAGTTCAAACGTAGACTGAACACAAGGCGAATGGACATAGTTCAAATCTTCGAATATTGGGAGACTTGTGAAAATCTTTGAGTTTCAAGGCCCAAGATGGCTCAAGTTCAATCTGTGATCTCCTCCATCGGATATGGTGGCAAAGGCTCTTCTCCAACACGTGCAATCTCTTCCAGGTCTTCAGCCTTCACACTGCAAACTCAACGGATGGCGGCCTTGCAGGCCTTGCATTCCACGTTTGAATCTGGATATCGGCACCTTGAGAGCTTCGCCCATGAGCATCTCACGCCCCAAAGGGGTATCCTGTAGTGAATTCATCACAAGGCCTGGTCAATCCGGGTGAGTCATTTGGATATCAAAGAACTACTGTACCTTCTGGACATTTGATGAGAAGTATACAAAAACTTAAGTCTATTCAGTCTATTCTACCTGATTCCAGTCCTCCTCACGTGGCTTCCTCACTTGTACCCTCCGCACTCGTTGAGTGTAGAGGTCAAGTACCTTCGTTGCATGGCATGATTACACATCCAAGCTGCCTCAGAACAAACAGAAGGAAGCTTGGCGAGTAGGTGTCTGAGGGCGTGCAGAAACTTTCCGTGACACCAAGCCATTTCTGTCAGCTGCAAAAACCGCTTGCTACACGGGCCACACGGCTGGTGCGCTGGCGCACGCTTGCAATGTAGTCCTGGAAGCCAAAGGTACGGCCAAGTGGTCCGAAGAGCATGTTCAGGCGAACCAAGTCCTGACAAAATCACAGCACACTTGCAGCACACTTGCAGGACAGTAGGATGTGAAAACGTCGGTTAGGGTCTTTGCAGAAAACCCTGAAGTGGAACTGCTGTCGAAAGATGTGGCGCAGGGGCGATCTCGGAAACTTGTTGTGAGCTCTGATTGCAAAGAAAGACGGGTTGCAACCCAAAACTGAAGCGATTCCCGAGGGTCATGTGGAAAACCAAAGAAGAGCTTTGTAGTTGCTTCTCGCCTTGATAGACAAACAGTTCAAACAATGACAAAGACCATGAACATCTGTCATACAGCCCTGTTATCTGGATGTGTCATCTCATGGAACTACCTTCTTTGCCTTGGCATGCGCGCATGCATGAACTGCCAAGGGCAAAGAGCATCTGTGCTGGGCATCTGGCTTCAGCAGGTAGTCCATCAAATAGTGCAGCACCTTACTCCATGTTTCTGTACCATGCACCAAGATCCTCCAAGTGCCAATGCGTTGGTTCTGTAAGACACTCACAACATTCACGGTGGCTTTCATTGCTGGTGATGCATGGTGAAGAACTGAGTCCTAGACTGACATGTACAATGGCCTCAGACAGTTTGTGATGGTAGGCAAGAGGCCAGTCTGAGCGACTCTACAAAGGGCAGGTTCATCCCATCTTTCTGCAAAGAAAACGCTGCTGGCTTGTTCTCGCTTGGGAGACTGACGTCCTGTTGACGCAATCCAGAACAAAAGCTCGACTGGGCCTCGATCGGACATGCTCTGCCGTCAAAGGAAAGGTGCACTTGGCCAGAAGAATGTCGCTTTGTTGTGCCCATCATGCTCACAGGATTTGTCTTGTCAGAAAAGCAGGTAGACAGACGTCAGAAAAGCAGGTAGACAGACAAACTGCAAACTCGACAGTCCAGTCCAGCGCCAAAACTGTTGGTGGACAATAAAAAAAAACATCATGAACACTTTCCTATGAATTCGAGTTGGTGAGGCGAAAAAAAAACATGCATGCTACAGGAGCCATGAAACTTCCAATTCTGCATGGTTTCCCAAGTGGTACAATTTCCCGATTCGAATGCTGATATGTAGCTGAAGGAGTTGTAGATCCACTGCCCTTTTCAAGTCTCCTTCTTACTGGGTTGAATATGTTGAATGATTTTTTAGGTAGTTGAGTTGAGACGCAATAGTGTGACTCTCAACCAGTTTGTTTTACCAGCTAACACCTTAGTGTCTAGGATACAGTGCCACACCTCTGAACATGCACCAGTCGCAGGCAAACTATGCTGTGTCTTTTGTGTCCAATTATTCCCTCGCAAACCCTTTGACAAGATTCAATGTTGAAGAACCCACTGAAGAAAATACTGTCAGAGCCATGCAAATGAGTTCTTAAATCGAGAAGCCGTGCTGATTTTCATCCACATTGGAGTGTACTGCATCAGTCTGTGCATATCTGTGGAGGTAACTAGCCTCATATCTCAAACATTTGTACAGTAGGTTGAGTCCAGGTGATGTCGATAGTGGAGTCAGCTGGACACCAAAGATCAACTAGGCATAACTAGGCCATCTTTAAGCCAGTTCATCCAAGGCGAAAGCGTTGCGATCTGGATGATCGAGACTGGCCTAAAGTGTCAAATCTCTGGCACCTTCGCAGAATCTGGTCGGCTCGTCAGCATTCAGAACGACTGGGATAGGGACTGCGGATCCGACCATTCAAGGTCAATGCCAATGTAGGCAGGAGCAGCCTCACACGATTTGATCATGGCGGTGCAGAAATCACAGGCATCGCCTTGTCAATGCTGAAGGCCAGAAAGTGACGGCCTGTTGAAAGAAAGTCAGCACCTTGGCATCTTCAACTTCAGCAGTGAATCTTACCAAGCGATTTGCTTTTGTCGCCATGCTGAGCTCAACACATGGGAGAGACCTTGAGCTGAATCAACAAAGTGGATTGCGTCCAGCGGCAAAGTTGCTGAAGGTGAAGGCAACGCCTGCAAGCTTCAAAAAATGCGAAGTCGACTTTCCTAGTCGACTTTCCTAGTCGATGCTATATAGCGACTCAGGATGACTCAGGGACGACGAAAAACTGAATGCTGCCATCTCTATGCCGCTCTGACCACCTAAGCATAAGCGTTTCTCATTCTGTCTCACAGGCCACTGCCTCCACTTGCTCCACCAAGTTTGAGTGGCTTGTAGCATTCTCCTAAGGCAAGATCAGACTCATTATTGAAACCAGCAAACAAGTCATCAGTTCAAAAGGATTTGAGTCCTGTCAATGGACAGTTTTTAAATTAAGTGTTGCCAAGTCTGGAACTCAGAAAATATCAGGAAAAAACACATCAGCATAGGAAATAGTCCAGCCATGTCCAGCCTTTGTTGACAAATCAGCATTCCCAGCATTCCACAGGGCCACAGCCTCAGCTGGTCGTCCAGAAATGTGACCAACGAAGGAAGTTCCTGGTCGTTTGAGGTTGAATGCCATGGCGATGTTGTCTCAACAACGAATGGGAGGATGGGTGGATGACCAGGATGAGAGTATCAATCTCATCTGCAGTATCTGCAGTCAAAGTGCATTGGATTCTGATCCAAGGGCTTCGTATGCATCGACCTCAGTTGGAAGTCATTCGACTGGATAACCCCAGTCCGTCTAACATAATGCAGAAACAAAGCTAAGGATGCATCCGTGCAATAAGTTCTCTCCTGCATAGGGACAAGAACCCTCAGGTGTCCATTCTGCATCAACTGGGCAAGTGATCACGTCTATGTTTTTTTGATTCAAAGAGAAAACCCGAATACTTGGCTTTCATGAGCTGTGTCATACAATGTAGGACCAGGGAAACTGTCAAGCGAAATCTTCCAAAATCTAACAACCATTCCTCTTTCCACCTCTGAGAATGATCTGAGAATGCCCTTGTACTTGGCAAGAAAGTCGCTAGATTAATTAGTCTCATTAATAATTACTGTAATTAATATGTTTGTATCACACCAGAGGGCAACAAACTTTTAACAAACCGGTACCCTGTTTTCTATATACATGTGTTTCTACTGTATTCATTGAAACAATATGTTTGAGCAGTTCAAAACACAGACGTCAGCACGGCAACTGTTTGAGCTCACCCCGCGATCTTCTTCCAATGCAGCATCCTTGTGGACAGCAACATATGGGATCCATGGGTTAAGGTCATCCCATCATCAATTAGGAATTCCTTCCAATGTGCATGAAAAAATCCCTATCAGTAGATTGGTGACCCTACCCTTTTATATCTTGAATGGGAATATAGTTATATGAAAACCTTAGGGTTCAATACGAAAATGGTCTCATGAGTTGAATGAATTGGGGGTATTGGGTATATCCCCACTTTAGGACACCTCCATATGTTATGTTATATGGGTTTGTCTGAAAATAGGGTATATTCCCAATTATAGCCATTTAATAGGGATAATGATCATTAACCATTGGGTTTAGGGGTACACTATTTTCAGACACACCCATATGTAGACCATGGTTTGGCAATGGCGCATGTCTTAGAAAAAAAGGGACCCATCCAGCTGAGGCGTCAACAGGATCAAACGCCAGCTGTGGCCACGAAGAGTCCCGCAGCTGGGATGGCGGCGCCAGGCCAGCAAGGGGCTGCGGTCTTCGGCGGGTCATCGAAAAGGGCATCAATTCCCCATCCTGGGTGAATCTGAAAGGGAACTCTCAATGGAATGACCGAAAATCATCATAAAGATTCATAAAGTCTTTCTAGTGCCATTAAGAACACAATATCACAATATATCACAATTATGTCACAAGAGATCTTGATGATTTATCATGCACCAAGTCCGATGCCGTCAGCCACATGCGTTGCCTCTTAGGCACCTCATCATCCTGCCATTAAATCCATGGAATCCATTTGGTTTACCAACGGGGGCAAATCGAAATGGCATGTTCTTGTGCTTCCCAGACCCGCACCTGGTCAAATGTGACCACTCACATTGTTGGAAGCTTCAGTGCTTTCAGTGCTTGCAGTGCTTGCAAGCTCGAGTAAACGATTATGCCACTGTTCTCCTCATTATCATCCTCCTCCTCCTCCTCCTCATCATCATCATCATCATCAGTTCAATTCAACCAGAACCAAAACGTTCCTCTTGTTCCGTTCCTATGACCCCCTCATCATTTCTCCTCATCTACTGCAGCTAACTGAGGACGGGGTGGTGCTGGAGGAGCATGCATTGGCCACACAGCAGGTAAGTTCGGCCTTGGCGATCGTCCATATCCCCTACAAGCCCCAGAAATTGTGATATGGAGCTCCTATATAACTGTGAGAACGCCTAATTATAACCCATTATAAATATAACTAACCCATTATAACTATAACCCATTATAATTATAACCTCTATAAACTATGGTTATACAATTATATAACAACATATAGTAACAATGTCTGTGTGATTCAGTGCCGCACAGCAGTGGCAGGCCAAAGTGACAGGGCCATCAGACCTCTCTTTGCTATGGACTAAGAAAATGCCTTGGACATTCTGAGGGTGTGGCAATATGGGTGCCCCTTTCCGGACGTCTGCCTGCAGCACTGCAGACTCATACGGGGAAGGTCTTGTTTGGCAGTGTCAATGCTGCGGTGCTGTGATTCATTCCAAATTCATGACGATTGGCTCTTGTGTCAGTTGTGTCAGAATCCTCAAATGGAACTGCAGTATCATAAAACAGCAAGCCTCCACGCAAAGGCTGAATGAAAAAGACCAAGGATTTCGAGACCTGATCTTCATGCGATCTGACTCTCTTGCATGTCCTGCATCTTCATGCAATGGTAAAATATGGTAAAATGCTCTTTCAATCTGTAGTTGCAAGTCAGAATGTGACACTGGCAGGGTTTTTGAAGGCTCTTGAGGACTGCGCAAGCCCGTGTCCAAGTCCCGCTCCCTGAGAGCTGACAGAGCCTCACGCGCAATGCCCAAGTATTTGTCTCCGGTTTTGAAGTCGCAAGATTTACTAAGATTACGAAGATCAATTTGGATGGTGGGTGGCAGTGCATAAACCTAGGTTCCAAGGACACCGCCTGCATGAGAAGTTCAGGTGTCAGGTGGGCCAAAAAGAATCGAAGCCCGTGTTCGCCTGGGCTGAGGTGAGCATGTCAAGCAAATGGAACCACACCAGCGATGAAAGTCTTGAAAATAGTCTCAAGAAGTGGAGCAAGGTTAACTGGCTTGAAAGCCTTATGCTAAGACAGTGTCAAGACTGTCAAACTGAGCAAGCCACTGCGTCTTCCTTCAATCAGCTTCAGGACACGCCTCAAAGACCAACCTCGAAAGACATTGTTCAGCAGCTTTGACTCCACATAATCCACATACACATCATACACCACTTGCGTGGAAACGAGATGAAACGAGCAGTGTCTGGGTCTATGGCTGGATCCTCCCAGCGAATCCGACAAAGAATCCTGCCACTTTCAGAACTCCGAAGTGCATATGGTCGCAAGGATCTGCAAGGCACCGTTTGTGACATGCGGCAGCGCACCACTGGCAAGAATGAGAGGCCAATCCGGATGACTCCAAACATGTCACGAGACTCCTTAGCTGCAAAATTCAACAAAAGAAACAGATTGATTTAACACGATTGAAGTGTAATGGCAACAATGCTTCAGTCAGAGCAGCTATGGATGCACGTGCCAATAGATGCCAATAGTATCAGTATTGCATAGTATTGCCAATAGCCATTCAGTCAAAGGACTTCTGACAAGTGGTGGAACAAGACCTCCAAATCCTCAGGCTGAACGCTCTGGACGCCTGCACCCAGCGCTGGATTAGATGGTTCTGATATGTGCTGACATGTTCGGACACCTGGTATTGGCCCAACCCGGAGTCCAATTGTGCTTCGCCTATCCCCAGTCGAGGAATCAGTTTCACAAAAGCGGCTGGACCTCGTAGGATTGGGATTTGATGGGATTTGATGGGATTTGATGGGATTTGATGGGATTTGTTCAGAGCTGTCCTCTCGATCTGCGCTTTGACAAATATCTTCATGATTTCCGGCGCATCAACTCTTGACTTGAGAGTTAAGAACCTCGTGTATTCTCTGATCATGATCTAGACTAAAACAGGCCTCACCCCGCCCCAAACCTAGATGCAAGGAATGCTAGAGCTAGAGGCACTTATGTAAGTGCGATGTGCGCCACATAAGCTTGAACGAGGCATGCACCCACAACTTCAAGCAATTTTGTCCCGTCGATGCGGCTGAAGGATTCTTGGTGCAGGAGCACCCACTCCTGCACAAAGAGATGTCAAAGAGCCCAAAGATAGCGTGAAATGATGTGAAATGTGTGAGCTAAGTCCGATGATAGTCCGATGATATCCCCAGGGCCCAGGAGTAGAAATGACTTGTGGATACCTCGAGTGTCAACAGCTCATGATACAGGGCTCTGCCGCCTCAATGATGTCCACGACCAAGGTCCGCAACAGTTGTCTTTTTGATGTCTTCATGACCGGCGAAATAGACCTAGCAAGCATTGCTAAGCATGAGTAAATTAGCGCGTTCAAGTGATTCAAATGCGGGACTCCAATGGACATCCAAAATCATCCAACTATGTTGACATTCCAATGATTCGAAATCATGAGATCAAGGCTCTGACCTCAAAGTGGTTTCATTGAGAACACCAAAGATGCACTCTGCACCTCGCATCGAAGTGCCAGGTTTCGTACTGTCGTGGGATACTCTGAACTGTCAAGGAATGCCTTCGTGGACGTGGTGAACTTCGAAGAGATTTGAGCAGGCTGTAAAGAGGTCTTGCCGGAAGTCTTCCTGTCGTTCAATAATGTTGGAAACTCCAAACAAAAAATGATCTGCAAATTGTTGACACAATCCGTTGGTGCATAGTGAACTTGCATTCAAAGTTATTCACGCCTGTCTGCGGATGTATTCATTCCAATCGGTGCAATCCAGAGCAGCCAAGGCTCCTTTTGCTGCTGCAATAAAACGGAGGAAACAACGCATTCTGAGTAAGCTTGATTCTGAGATATTTTGAGTCTGTGGCGATAGATGATGTTTGCTGCCAAGTCATTTACGGCCTTTGCAGCGTCGGGAAAGATCAAGGAATAAGCGACGGCCACGCACAGTTTGTCAGCCTCACACTCGAACCATACCACCCGCCTTACATACACATATTTAGGTATACTCGGTACACGATAAGCAGGTATATATTTAGACTTCGTTAGATCTCTATATTTTGTCGATATCTGCACTTCGTTTGGCGGCACCAGGGATCCTACACCACGTGCACACAGGTCGATAGCAATCTCCCAGATTTTCTGGGAAGCCTTGGAAAAAAAAGCAGTGGAACTGGTGGAACAGCCCCTATTGAAGGCTGTTTGTTAACTGAACATGGAAGCCTGAAAAGTGGCTTAGAAGGTGACATGAATGGTGAAGACTGCCTTGTGAGGAGAAACCTGTCCAGCCGGACTGCTTGTATACAAATCATACCCAATATGCACAAAGCATCTACGCAGTGCCTCTGGCGCAGCATGTCGGATAACTGCTGCATTCTGTCTCAGCCTCGAGCCAACTCCAAGAACATTGACACACCACCGCAGAAGCACAGATTGAGTCTGAAATGTTTCAGGAACACGCGCTGGTGGCAGATCACTTGGAAACTCAGACTTCCAAAGAGTTCGGCGATACCTGCAAGTCCAGCGAGACACGCACAAACAATGCCAGATTTGCATAGAATGTCATAATATGTCATAATGTCATAATGTCATAACGCCACATTTGCTGCATGAGAAAGACTTGTTGCGGCATCGCCGTCTGGGGTGCCCGTCATGGTCAACATATGTCAACATCATCACAGTTTTTCATCGGAAAACAGAACCAACATGAACCAACTACTGAAGGGCGAGAGTCTGAGGCACTCTGAGGCCTATGCCATCGAATGCTGGCAGTCGCATGTCCTGTCAGGTGCTGAAATTCAGTGCAAGGCATGGTGCTCAATTCCTTCCCTGTACACTGCATGCATATGCACATTGAATTCGACACACATTGCAGAGATCGAGATCTTTGCAGAAACCACAATGATGTATCTGATACTTGACAGTGTCACGCCAGCACTCAGTTGCCTGGACGCTGTACGAAACTGCAAAGCCGCACTTCTTTGCACAGCTGTGTTGCTCTCCACATGGTCCATTAGCAATGCACACAGCATTGCTATGTCACCGTGACTGTTCGGGACGGATAAACAGCTGAATAAATGCGTAGCACGCTTAGACTGAGAGGTGCTGTATTCAAGGCCGGTGCTTCAACTTTCAACGGCAGTGATAAACTTATGATTCAATAATGGCCCTGAATAACACAACAAAAGAAAAAAGAAGCAAGCCAACGCGGCTGAGATAGCAGGACTCTGAACCCCAGATGGGCCAGGAACAGAACTTCCAAGTATGCACGAATCCACAGCTACATGGGAAAGCCAAGAATTGAAGCTCCAAAGAATTCCTTCTACTTGCAAACAATGGAAAGCACCCGGTGTATGTGTGCGAATCTTTACGAATGCTCCTAGTGCCTGTTCCACTCATGCTATTCCCCGGATCGAACATTTTCAGACGTTGGCTTTCTGCGCAGATTGAACTTATGTGGCCACACCTTCGTCGATGTCCAACGTTGGCACAGTATTGACAGTATGACCGAACCTTCCAGTTCTTAACTAGTTGAATCAACTAAACTGAGATAGGCCACATACAAATATGTACAGAATAAATGGTTCTTTGTACATGGATCTTCTTAAGAGATCCGTTTAGCTCATAACAGCGTGCAGCCAGATCGACGAGCCTGCAAGATAAGACAAGTGAGAATTTTTCACCTACGTGCACTTGCTCCTTCCCATCTTAGAAAAATCTGCCTAAATCCTGGGCGCATGAAAATCATAGCGAAATGGTCTACAAGGCATTCAGTTGAGCTACAGTATGTTGAGCTTTAAAACAATGCATTTTTTGAGGAATCCCTGGAATCCCTATGCAAGCTGCAAGCTGCAAGCTCTCAAGAGTGCCTTTGCTGGCGACGCTTCTTCAGTGGACGCCGGCGCCTCTTGGCAGAATACACAACTTCGTCACTGTCGACCTGTGGCTATCTGATATCAAAAATCCCACGAAATCCCACGAAATCCCACGAAATCCCACGAAATGCCCCACCTCCTCAGCGCTTTGCTTGCGTTTCACCTCCGCATTGTCTTCAGCTTCAGGACTTGAGCCCAAGGGCTCTGCCTGATGGATCAATGTCTGGATTTTTTTTTGTAACTGGACATAATATGACATAAATGACATGGCAAATGTGTGATCTGATTATCTTATTCATATTCTAGCTTTGGGTCCTGAAAAAGGCATGTGTTTGACATCTGTTTCTCAGCGCACCTGCAGCTTCCCTTCTCTGAAGGCTGCCACGAAACCGCGTATTTCCGCAGCATCGAGATCCTGCAGATTGCTGGTGACATTGTCAACTCATTGAGAACTTTAAGAACGCATGATAGAGATTGATAGAATAGGTAACTAGATGTAACTAGAATCTACAACTAGAATGTAGTAAAATCTCAGAATGTCATAGAAAATCGAGAAAAGCCTCTTCTCCACTGTCCCCACCTTGTCAGATTCAAGACGGTAACGCTTCTCACCGTCCACATCAAGTATGACCAAAGAGGGGCTGGCCGTCACGGCACTCATCTCCCGCACCTGAAAGATAGCTGTGGTTTAAGCATCAAAATAGCTGGTATTAGCTAGTAAATGATGGTAAATGGATCTTCATCCCCCCAAAAAAAATATGGTGTCATATGGTGTAATAGTTATTGAATTGTGTTGACTCAGCCCCAGATATGTCCAGTTACCGGATTTGGAAGCCAAGCCATCTCACCAGGCCTGTGGTACAGCTCCAGAGGGCTGTAAAGCTACAAAGAAAATGATTGCTGGAACCTCAGGGATCAACGCAGGAATTGAAGTGGAGGAAACACAAAAGTTGTTGCCCAGCCTGTCCATCAACACGTCCAAGCGATGCATGTACCTGTAGCTGCTGTAGCTGCTGTAGCTTTGATGAAAGTGTTTGGATGTGCTTGGTACTCTTGGTGTATCTTGGGATATCTTGGGATATCTTGGGATATTCCAACTTGGGTTGCCTTGGGTTCGCCAAGAAATGTACAGATTGTTACATCAATCTGTAAATCCAGGATCAATGGCGCCACCTCGTTGGCGACTTCCAGGAGGTTCTGAAACAGCTGGTGCTGCCTGCCAAGGCGATATCGACCCATAGTGACTTTCACTGTCCTTTTTCCCGCCTGTACGGTGGCAAGCCCTCAAGGAAAAGGCACACGCTGGGAACCTCAGGAAATCATATAAAATAGTGTGAAATAGTGTAACGTCATTTCTAAAAAATCAGAAGCTCTGCAAAAGAATCAGCAAATCTCACAAGCAGGATCCTATGCCACTGGGCTCGCAATGTATTTCCCAGCCCAGTAACCGAATTGATCTCCTCGATAGGGCGTGCCATGTCCAGCCTGCAGGGATCCAATCAGGTTCTGCAATACAGATTTGGATGGACAGTGATGGAGCTGGCGAAAATCTGGCCAAGATTCTGAGTGCCCCAACACAGGTCGTTGGTACATGTCCAATCTCCGCTCCACCACCTCCATGATGACACCTCGTGACAGTGCCTGCCACGACAAATGTTTATGAGATTCCAAAAGGCACAATTTCTGTCTAGGTCACAGATTCACCCTGAAATTCAATACACATGCTTTTTCCTGCAGATTCACTTCAACACTCCACCTCGCTTTTGGTCGGCTTGGGAAGATACTTTGTGTAGTCCCGGTCGTGCGTGTATGACAAACAACTCGGTCCAACAGCCAGGCAGTAGCTCCGGGGAGACCAGGGCACTCAACCACAAGTAGGTCAAATCTTGTCACAGGGTTTCGTTTCACTTCAAGAATGTCAATATTTGCTTGCAAAGACCACTATGATGCAACTCAGCGAGGCCTCAGTGCTTGACGGCTGAGTCCCCAACATTGGATCTGGAGTCTCAGCATTAGAACTCCGAAGTCTATGCAACTGATACGCTTGACTTCGGAGGCGGTTGAGGAAAAGCTAGTCTAGATATTCAACAAATGTACGCCAATGGCCAATAAAGTCAATAGTTTAGCTTGGGCTTTCTCATGCAACGCCTTTATAAAGTAACTGCTGGATACTCTTTAGATTGCAATGCTTGGAATATGAGAGCAACCAATTTCACGCTTCAACGTACAAACCTTGCCTGTGAGTTGCGGTAGGTCTCGCTGACCGACCACAGTATAAAGTTCACACGCTCGCCAGACTCAATATTGTCGGCACCTAAAGACGCACGTCCGCACGTCTCAGTGGCTAACAGATTTTGATTCACTGCTGTGATTTCCAGTACTTCAGAAAGGTTCGACTAAGCTGCCGTCCATGGCGATGTCTGCCGAGATGAATCACAGCACGCCCCTGTGCAAGTGCGAATGGATACTTGGATAGTTTTGGTTTGAATCAGTTTGAATTGGTCGAAGAAAGCACATGCAAACACCACAAACCATAGCACCTTCTCATGAGTGTAGGTGTGCTGAAGCTTTCTGTGCTTCTCATCCGTCACCAAGCCGCAAAATGAGAGCGTTGCTCCGGTAAACTCCTCAAGGAGAATATCATGAATATGTATGAATAATTATGAATATGTCACCAAACACATGCAAAAGAACCAACTGCAGTAATCATTCATTCGAGGGGAACTTCCAGTCCAAGCCAGTTTCTGTGGCCCACACTTTCCCCAGGCAAGCGTTTAGAGTGATGTCAGAGTCATCCTGCCAACTCGAATTGACGGCGCACGAGACACCACGAGACATTGTCAGTGGCATCGAGTGCACCCAGGGCATCGAGTGGATGCCGCATGCAGTCCTCATGCATGTCGAGGCCAACATCCTCGTCAGCTCTGTACCTGACTGTGATTGCTTTCATAATGCCCACCCTGATCTTGTGTCCCACTGTGTCCCTTTCATTCGTTCCTGCATACTTCTGTCTGAATGGAGCCTTGTTGCTCCAAGTAAAACAAAATCCTATGGGAAGACCGATTTCAGCAAATTGCATTGTAATTATGTCAAAAGACAAACCACAAGGCTGTCTCAACACGACGTAACAAATCGAGCCTCACAATAAAGCAATGATGATCTTCACATCCCTTGGACTCTGTTGGGAAGAGGGAGGTCATCAGCGGCATCAAGTATTCCTGGCGACAGTCCACCTTCCTAATCCTTTGACCTGCCGTACACCGTGTATGCTGGATGTCCAAGTGTGAGATTTAGCTTTGCTTCTTCCACTAACAGCTCAGAAATGTGTAGTAACAGTGTAGTATGTATGACTCCTGCTGAAGAATCGTGATCAATGGCTCCAATCCTTAATAGGTGTACGGCTTCGGCTCCAAGGGTCCAATTTCTCAAAATCCACTGCACACCGAAGCCACCGAAGCAGGGTAGGTTCCGCGCCCATCTGATTTAGCACAACTCCATACCTGCAAAATACACCCAGCACTCAACAGCAATAGCATCCGGGCAGAGACTCTGGAATCACAAAAGCATCAAAAGCATCCACACTAAAATGCATAATATGCATATAATATGCATACGTACTAGAGTAACTAAAGCAATACTAAAGCTATCTACTTGCCCGTGAAGAATCTCGCCTGTTCATCCCATTTGGACGATCCAAAGCCTGAGAAGCTTGGGGCGGCCTAAATAGAAGACCAACATGGAAAGAGTCAGAAAGAGTCAGAAAGAGTGAAGCTGAAGGTCACTGAAGGACTGTTGCATACTGTTGCTACATGTTGCTACTTTTTTGCTACTTTCATTTATGTTCTTCCTTAGTCTACATTGGCCTTTTGGATCCTTTTGGATCCTCTTGGTGATCTTCGACATGTCAACCTTTAAAGATGTTAAAGCCTTGCAGCTCCAAACCACCCTGGCCACATGTCCTGGCCTCACGGGCTGTTTGCTGCGCATGATCTATCTCTTCAAGTAGCAAATTGCAGAACCTGGCAGCGAAACACACAAAGGTCCAAGAGTCCAAGAGCACAGAGAGCTACACAAATCTGTAGCAGCTACAGCATGCTCGGAGTTGTCGAAGATATGCTTTGCCCATTCAAAAAGCCAAGTTCTGGCAAGAAAAGAAATGAAAAGAAGAAAGCGACAGAAAACCAGTCTGGGTGGCTCTAAGTTGAACATTTCAAAAGAGTAAACACCGGGCGCTTCTTCTCGCAACACCTCAGCCGATTGTGGTGCACTGCTACTCACTGCTACTGCGTTTGGTTTGCTTGTTTCAGAGAACTGTTGACCCTTTCTAAATCATGGACACGTTGTGCAAACATGTGCAAACTGGGTGAACGGCATCCTTAAAATCTGGATGTTCAGCAGTAGCAGCTGTCAAAAAGGTAGGCGACAGCCACCTGCATTTGGAACGCGTTTGACATACTATTGGTCCCTATGCACTTCCGTCATACATCTGCGTTCTAAATCCTGAAGCATCACCTCTTCAAGTTTTCGCGCTGGTTTTCGAACAGCTCAGGATGCAAAGGCTTGTACCGGCCTAGCAGCTGACAGTTGTTCTGGTTCCAAGGCTTTTTAGATGCAAAGATGGGACGGAAAACGAGAGATTACAAAAGTCCTGCCAACGCTTGAATACCTTGAATGCATCAAATTTGCAATGCATATGGCACAGTGTGCTTTTGTTTGTGCATGGTTCTATCACACAAGCACCAAACCTGCTCGATAAATATCTCCGAAGTAGTGCTTGCGTACCTCCTGCTTGCCTGCAAGTTCTTGCTATGCGCAGTGATTCAGAGGGTGTTCAAAGCACGTCGCTTCATTGCGAAAAGTATCAGAATACAAAACAGCACCTAACAGCACCTGACAGCACCTGACAACACCTGACATGACAGTACAAGTCCACACCCAGCTCCCATGCAGAAAAGGCATCAGCTTTTTGGATCCTCGCTGCAGATGCTTCCAGTTGGCATAAGAAGAAATCCGCAGAATCTTTTGCTGGTCGCAGGTCATCCAGAAGTTTCGCTGGACCCGCGAGACAGGTGGTGTCAATATCTCAGGCAGCGAGTTGAGCACGTGATAAAGTAACCAAAAAATTGAGCACGTGTCGTTTTGTCTCTGACTGAATCTCCTGCCCTTTCTTTCGTCAATGACATGACGCTAGATGTCAACTACGATCAATCCACCGTCCAATTCATTCAACTGAAGGTGTGGTTTCTTTCCCTTACCGTCTACGCCTGCGGCTACGGCGACTGCGACTATCTCTACGGCTGCGCTCACCTTTGTTTCTGTCTTTGCTTCCTCCTGCCATGCACGTCTTGTGAATGAGGATGCAACTTTTGGCACTACTGATCCATGCACCGATCCTGAATCCAGAATCAATATCAATGGCTTTTTGATTACTGGACACATTTATATATGCCGTTTGCTCACACGAAAGATGAGACGCCGCTCCAAGATTAGATCTCCCCCAAGTTGCATAGTGCAGAAGTCAAAGGTCACTTGATGCCATAACTAAGATCGGTTCAAGCTCAAGTTATGGGTGGATTTTTTTCAGACCCTGGGACCTGCTCAGATTCATCCCAATGTGGCCACGGTGGGGACTCCATTTTGACCCATGCCCAAGTGGCCAGTGAGCCTCTGACGGGCTGGCTCCGACGACTTCGAATTGGCTCTGGCGAGCTAAATTCTTCCGGGCGCCAGTGGCTGGCACTCCTGCACAAAAACTGCAAGATATGCAGCAAACTTGGCAAAAACTGCAAAACTTGCAACACTTTTAAAAACCGGCAAAAACTGCAAAACTTGCAACACTTACAAAAACTGCAAAAACTTGCAAAAACTGCAAAACTTGCAACACTTTTAAAAACTGCAAAAACTTGCAACACTTTTAAAAACTGCAAAACTTGCAACACTTGCAAAGCTTGCAAAAACTTGCAAAAACTGCAAAACTTGCAAAAACTGCAGAAAACTTGCAAAAACTGCAAAAACTTGCAAAAACTGCAAAACTTGCAAAAACTGCAAAAACTTGCAAAAACTTTCAACACTTGCAAAAACTGAAAAGTGTGCAAAAACTGCAAAACTTGCAAAATTTGCAAAAACTGCAAAAACTGCAACACTTGCAAAAACTGCAGAAAACTTGCAAAAACTGCAAAAACTGCACAAACTGCAAAAACTGCAAAACTTGCAAAACTTGCAAAAACTGCAACACTTGCAAAAACTGCAAAACTTGCAAAAACTTGCAAAACTTGCAAAAACCGCAAAGCTTGCACAAACTGCAAATTCTGCAAAACTTGCAACACTTTTAAAAACTTGCAAAACTTGCAAAAACTGCAAAACTTGCAACACGTTTAAAAACTGCAAAACTTGCAAAAAAATGCAAAACTTTCAACACTTGCAAAAACTGCAAAGCGTGAGGTTGCAAAAACTGCAAAAACTGCAGAAAACTTGCAAAAAACTGCAGAAAACTTGAAAAACTTGCAAAAACTGCAAAAATTGCAAAACTTGCAAAAACTGCCAAAACTACAAAAACATCCCTACCCCTATAGAGGGGGAGGGCGGGGGGGGGACAAAACCAAGCTGTCGAATTCCATTTTATTTTGCTTGGAAACCCTGGGATAGTGATCCAACCCCTCAAATGGAATTGTAAAGTAACATTTCTTAACAAGCCTTGGGCACTGGTTAGAAAATACTTGCCTCCGGAGCTAAGCGCAAGTATGATGACGGCGGCGCAATTTTTGGAGGGATGCCATCCCTACATATGTGCTGCTTCAGTCTGACATGTGCTTAGCTCCTCCGGAGCTAAGCGCAAGTAT
>Ga0126342_10002581_pt1:0-27500 | contig 28553 bp, 26 predicted proteins | sample Cyp1metagenome_FD_92528 | JGI IMG/M metagenome (GOLD analysis project Ga0126342, IMG submission 92528) | Coral microbial communities from Lord Howe Island, Old Settlement Bay, Australia - Cyphastrea 1 metagenome | ecosystem: Host-associated > Invertebrates > Cnidaria > Coral ... | reverse complement strand
CAAAAATATGCCATTCACACAATAGGATGGCTATGGTTGGGAAATGTATCAAAAAAATGATGAAAACCTATATTTCATACTTATCATGTTTGTTCCCGGGAGTTTTCGATATTTGCTGATGGTAAATCCAATTTTTCAGACACACCCATTTTCCCTCATCAATTGCTTAAATCACGGGGTTCCCTATTTTTCATGATTGAATCACCACATTCATCATTGACCCTCTCAAATTTGCCATCATTATTGTTGAAATTATACCACTATATCGACTATATCCCATCATTTCCTCCAAATTTGATCGATCATCAACATTTTCCAAACAGTAACATTGCCATGCGTTGGTCGTAAATCCCCCATGCACACGTGCCATGTCCGGAGCGGGGCCTCTGCATCCAGCGCCTGCGATGTGGGTTTGGAGAATAGATAAAGATAAATGCACATTGATATAGATATGCATCTTCATATCTGTATCATATGCACCTTAGATACACACTTAACAATTTGTGTATATACTGTTAGTATACATACAAGCACATGCACATGCAATATATGTATATATAATACAAGTACATACAAGTACAAGTACATTTGTATATATATATAATGCACATGCAATCGTGAACGAAGGGTGAAATATGTAATATATAACAAAACATATCTGACATAATCATATCTGGCTGAATCGTGAGAAATCATCCACCTGAAACCTGAAACACCCTGATTTCGTGGAGCTACCCCTTTCGAAGCACCATTTATGGTGATACTTTCTCATTTTTGAGTGAATAGATAAAATATCATAAAATTATATAAGCATAACAAGGTTCATTTCGGGACTTGGATTTACCTACATGGTTGGTGTTCAAGTTTGGACGCGTATCTATCTGTACAATTAGTGGGCATTTGGGTTACCCTTCGCTGGCTGGGTTCTCCACTAAAATTGGGATGATTCCAATAGAAGTCATTGGCGATAATTCCCCGATCCTCATCATCATTCCAGACTTAGGTGGCAATTACAATGTACCCCGATCACGGGTACCTTGTTTCACAACTGAAACAGAGAAATTTGCCAGGAATGAGGGGGGTCAGCCATTGGACGGGCCAGCCATTGGTCCACCGTATTATCCCGGTCAATTCCAGCCAAGAAACCCCTCGTTATATACATTTGAAAACACCAGTACAAAATGCAAAAACAACACGGAACACGATTGAAAAACGAACACTTGTTTTTCAAAAAACACAAGCCCTCTACAAAACATCAACCATTTTGTGGGAGTCCGGCAGGACTGTATGGCAACCAACGATATGCATTTGATATCTGGGACGCCCGTCAGGGAACCGTGGTGGGAGTCCAGGTTACATGTGCCAACTTCGAAAAAAAAAACACTCTGTTGGCTAATTAATGGACTACCCGAACAGAATGATGAATCACTATTGAAATTTTGGTGCCCCCCCAATGTTAGCAAGTCGCACTGTTCTGGGTTGATCCTTGGTTGGCACTAACCCTTTTCTTTCCAGTACATGCGGGGGCCATTCTCAGCGTGCCAACAAAAATGGGCAGCCGACGCAAGGCACGGCAGCCACCAATGGTTAAAACCATGACCAACGTTTTTATTTTCATCCGGGTCTGTTTGAAAATGGTGACTGCCCCCAAATAAACATGTTAAGAAGGAAAATGATGATAAACCACTGGATTTGGTGGTGCCCTGTTTTGAGGCTAAACTATTTTTACCTGCAAAACCCGCCAGTAAATTAATAGGTTGGCATGGGAAGGGTACGTTTGTTTTCATCCATGCCATTATCCCAAAATTCTGCGCATACCATGCTGGCAACTGCAAAATTTGCATACAATATTGTTGGTGGTAGATCCCACTAGACCCCGCCTTAATTCTCATTGCATTATCCCATTGTATCGGTGGTTTCCCCATTGCCATCTCGTTTGTTGATGATGGTGATAGTGATCCTGATAAATACCAAATTAGCCAAATATGATCAAACACTCATATTACCATGCCACTGTTTTTTGGTGACTTTTGAGATTACCCTGTGCCAATTGAATGCTACCTCCTCCAACGCTCGGATCTGACCGTCCGCTGCGGCCAGCCGCTCCTGACGAGGAAGCCACACCAGCCATACACAGGTGCGCCCGCTGATATCACAAGTCTTTGGGTTTGTGGAGACAAGGGGCAGCTGCTAGGATGCAATGTAAGTGTGGAAAGCAATCAGAAACCATTCAGGCGCATCAGCGCCCCAGCTTCTGACAAGCCTGTATTTGCGTCATCTATGGTTCACACGCGTATATCACATAGTGGCTCTCAAAATTTCCCAGTGGCTGCAACTTTCCTATTGGTGCTAAGGAGCCCGCCGCTGTTTGTTTCTTGCTTGGCGTTCATTTTTGCGTTTTTGTGCTGTTTTCTGTTGCTGGGCATGGAGGTGGAGAAAGAAAGCGCGCATAGGTCAAGAATTCTGCCGTTTGTCCACATCCATGGGCCTGCCCTCCTTTTGCCATCGCAACGGAAAAGGTGGGGCCCCGTTTTCGGGACTGCATCAGCGCTGGCCCAACTTATTGTGGGAGCAGCTTCCAACTTTGTGAGTACGGCGGCCAACCGGGCTTGGAGCGAGTTCCGGGAGTGGAATCATCATAAAACAAGGCAGCGTATAACTTCCCACTGCATGCGAATAGTTTTGCAAGTTTTAAAACCAGAATCCAGAAGTAATCCCAGTTTGCCGGTGACTTACCTTATACTATTCCATCATTTTTTGGTACCAATTATCCAAGTGTGGCATATCTTGGGGATGCCTACCCTCCGGCAATCAAACATGGCAATTGAAAACCCCCATTTACGGATTGTTTTTCCCTTTGAAAAAGTGCTCATGCACAACTGATCTTCGAGCCAACCACGTTTGATGAGTACCAGGTGGTATCCAAATATTCCAAATAATATCCCATTTACCATCTGGTTATGACTAACAGTTTGCCATGGAAAATCCACCCATTTTTAATAGGTCAACCATCTATTTCTATGGGCCATTTCCCATGGCGAACTGTTAGTCATAACCAGAGGGTATACCCCATTAAATGACCTTTGTGCTTCTTGAAATCCCGATGTTTTCTGGGGAAATTGAAGCCATCTATGGATGACACAGACAACTTAAACATGCAACCGGGTCAATGAAATCTTGAAAACTTGGACTTCTGAACTCGCAGCGATGTTTTGCATGTTTTAAAAGGTTACTCTCTGGTAATCAAACGTGGCTGGCTGGAAAATTCCTGCAACACCATTTGAAAATCATGGGGAAATATAGGAAAAATCTGGGAAATCCACTGTAAATGAAGGTTGATAGCTGGGCCGGGAAAATCATCTGCCAAAGGGTGGATTTTCCATTGCCACGTTTGATTGACGGAGGGGCATCTAAGACTCTGAACATGTCCTCGCCTCACTTGTCGTAATGCGGGGGACCGTGTCAAACAACATCGTTCGATTCCAATAGTTTTCCATGGAAAACCATCTGAACAAGTTTGGCTTCCCCTCGTTGTAAATAACCAGACCCATAAACGCGAAGGGATTCGTCCAAAAAAATGAAGGAAATCATCATATGTTGGGCATTTCCCTATTTGACAGCGTTTGGTCATTGTAGTTCGTCTATGAATTCACCCAGGCACACTGGTATGACCGGCCCATCTGTCAGTTGGGAGGACTGAATTTTGACGCAAGCCTATGTGAATTGCGAATGATCTGAATTGATCTGAATTGGGCATCTGCGGTAAGCACCCAAAAAAGATCGCAAATTAAAATCCCATGAAAAAATGTGACATCGCCTTGCTATCTGTTTAAATCTTTTTTAGGGGTAGCCTTGGTAAACTACCATGCGGAATCCCTGTGGTCTCTTTACAGCCGGGGAAATGGGTGATCTCAAGCCACCCTCCCCATCATTCGTGATGCAGCCATGATTCTAGATGAATCATACGAATTTCGAATTTGGAGGTGTCCTAAGTCATAGGGCTACCCCCAAATCATCCAAAATTGGACCATTTTAGTATATTGAAACCTACAATCTTGGGGTATGACTATTTCAGGAACCTCCAGTTGGGTTTAGGCTCACACTTTAGGCTGGTTCTTGGGAAGCTTATACAGTACTGACACGTTGGGCTATGTATCAACACTCCCTTCCTAGCATAGAATACCCCCAATATACATTAAGGAAGAAAAATCCTGGTTTCGTTTCATGGGTGTTTCGCAGGATCTGGGGAAGGGATTACTTCAGTAGCCTGAAACAGGCGGCCGTTCGGGGCCGTTTCCATTGGATTTGCAATCCAGGAGCCCCCAAAAATGGAACATATTCCCTGTATATTCCCAAAGTACAGCAGTGGATTTCCCAAGAAATGAAAAATATCTGCAGAAAATCGAGGGAAATGACATCATTTCTTCAATTTCTTCAGCTATCACCACTGCTACAAAGCCAGGCAGAATTCTTAGCTGTCTAGAACTGTGTTTGGGTGCCATGCTTCATTGCCCTGACATATCCCACACAAAAAGGATTCTTCACTTCGATATGATATCCAGTCGAGCAAATCTAATGACCAATCGATCCAAGGTTTTTTTACATGCTACAACCAAGGCTACCGGTAAAAAAAACAATCACTGACTAGTGACTAGTGCTTTCATCACTATCCGATCACTATCCTGCCAATCATTTTTGCTGACTCAAATATGTTCAAAACAAGTTCGTGATCATCAAATCCGCTCAAATCCCATTCTTATTGCCAGAACATGTCTCTCGGCAAACATCTTGGTGTCTTGATCCCCTTCATAGAATTAGTTTAACTTTTCGTGGATATCAACCCAAAAAAATACAAATGCCATCCCCCATTCAAATGAAACACCCAAAGAACCCATGGTGTTTCATGAGGATTTGCACATTTTCGGGACCATGCAATGGGGGTGTTTCATTATGAACGGGGGAAGTGACATCTAACACCAGAAATACAAGAAAACCGTATCTTGAATTTGCTTGCAGACCTCGAAAAAAACAAAAACATATTCCCTATAGTTGCCTCATTTGCAGTGGGTTTACCACGCGAATCCAGGACTATAGAGATTATTGATCCCTAATACTTGCCATTAGTTACTGTATCCTATTCCAACCATGTCCCATGATATTTCACTAACCCCATTAAAGCCACGATCAAATTCCAAATCATCACCAAAAGCAACAAAACCCACCAAAAAAATCAAAAAACTATACATATGTATATATATATGTGTACACATATATATATATATTTATATATACATACATATGTATATATATATATATGTGTATATATATGTATGGATCTGCATGAAAAAAGTCGTCGCTCCTCGTAGGCCCAACGTTCACGCTGAAGTCTCTGGATCCACCTGGATCGGGCTCCATGGAACCAGCATGTGGAATGGGCCATGCGGCATGCGCTTGCCACAGGAGTATACTAAAAGAAGTGGAAACAACATGGGAAAACCATGGAAAACCCATTTGCTAATAATTAATGGGATGTAAGGACTCCAAGATATAACAATCTATATAATGGGATATTTTTGGGATTATTTTTTTGGACACATGGGATTTCCATAAGGAAAATCCTGGGAAAGCATCAATACAATGGGATGATATCTCGAGAAAAGGACAAAGCCTTTCATACATCAAAGTGGGCGAAGGCGCATGCTTTATCACAAATTGGTCTTGCAACCGCAAAGGTCCAGCCAAGCAGGACACCAATTGTTTGCAAACGCAGCGCCGCGAAGTGGCGAAGTGGCTAAGTGGCTAAGGACCTGCCATAACTTCGAAAGTCATGAAAAAAATCGTCGGTCGAAACCACCGTGGCAGCAAGATGAAACTTCTCCATCTTGGGGATATCTGCAAATGCTGAACCTGGTTGTTGCTGTCGAACTTCATCTGCAGAACAGAACTTGTCAGCCATCTCCACCAGCGCCATCTTGTGGGCCGTCGTCCCGTGATGGATCATGAAAGCTGAAGGCCCGATCTCTCCCCAGCCACCACATGAAATGGACATACAGTAGCTTAAAAAATGAGCACCGCGCGCTAGTAAAACGACACCTTCGGAAGAGCCTGCGCAGTCGAGATGCAGATGGAAAAGGTAACTTTTATGCGAGAATTTACATGAATTTACAGCAAAAATGCCGGGGGCCAGAGAGCGTACCCTGATCGAACCCCGAGCTTAACTCCTACCGCAAGAACCTTTCAGTGTGGACACACTGGTTGAGGAATGACAAAAGAATGGCGAAAAATGACAACAAAATGACAAAAAGTGACAACAAAATGACCAAAAAAATGACACCGCAAAACAGGAATGACAAAACAATGTCAAATATGGTTTTAAAAATATTTAAAACAACCCTCAGAGTTTGCTGGTAAGATTCTCATAACATTACAGTGCGATCCGCACCCCTGAATTCAACTTTCCAGTGTTTTTGGGACGTGTCCGAGATAAAACGAACATAAACGAACTAAGGTACCGCACCCGTCGCACAAACAAGGTTCCCCATGTCGCCGCCGGGACACACTTTATGCGGGAAAACAAAGGGTTTTGTGTGATTCCATCCTCCCCAGCGTCACCTTCACTGAGCAATTCGAATGGGAACTGCAGTCATTGCCTTGCAAATCACAATACAGTTACAACTGCGTAACTTTCTTCACATCTCTACTGACTTCACTTCTTAACTTTCTTCACTTCTTAACTTTCTTCACATATTTACTTTCTTCACATCTCAACATTCCTCACATCTCTACTTTCTTCACATCTCTGCTGCCTTCGTGTCTTAACTTTCTTCACACCTCTACTTTCTTCTCATCTCTACTTTCTTCACATCTCTGCTGTCTTCACTTTTTAACTTTCTTCACACCTCTACTTTCTTCACATCTCTGCTGTCTTCACATATTTACTTTCTTCACACCTCTACTTTCTTCACATCTCTACTTTCTTCACATATGTACTTTCTTCACATCTCTGCTGTCTTCACTTCTTAACTTTCTTCACACCTCTACTTTCTTCACACCTCTACTTTCTTTACATCTCTACTTTCTTCACATCTCTGCTGTCTTCACTTTTTAACTTTCTTCACACCTCTACTTTCTTCACATCTCTACTTTCTTCACATCTCTGCTGTCTTCACTTTTTAACTTTCTTCGCACCTCTACTTTCTTCACATCTCTGCTTTCTTCACATCTCTACTTTCTTCACATCTCTGCTGTCTTCACTTGTCTACTTTCTTCACACCTCTACTCTCTTCACATCTGCAACATTTCTTCACATCTCTGCTGTCTTCACTTCTTAACTTTCTTCACACCTCTACTTTCTTCACATCTGTACTTTCTTCACACCTCTACTTTCTTCACATCTCTACTTTCTTCACATCTCTACTTTCTTCACATCTGTACTTTCTTCACATCTCTGCTGTCTTCACTTCTTACCTTTCCTCACACCTCTACTTTCTTCACATCTCTACTTTCTTCACATATGTACTTTCTTCACATCTCTGCTGTCTTCACTTCGTAACTTTCTTCACACCTCTACTTTCTTCACATCTCTACTCTCTTCACATCACTACTTTCGTCACATCTCTACTGTCTTCACTTGTCTACTTTCTTCACTTTTTGAAAATACGTATAACGGAGTTTAGACTTCAAAAAAATCATTTGATAATAACCCCAAATAGAAGCGCTATCTGAGACAATATTAGGAGGATGTGTCTGCCATGTGTTTGGGGTATACCATTGTATTGCGATTGTGTACCACTGTATATATATACATACATTGGCATTATATCATATCCCCATTCTGGATTGGTCAATGTTGGTTATATCCCCACTATTTTTGGTTCAAAATCATGTTTGAAAACACCCAGAAACTGTCACATCTGGGATCATCGCCATGGTGTTTTGCTTCTTCCCAATATGCCATCCCCATCGGATCACCAGACATGGATGGTATAAACAAACCCAAAATCGGAGCGCTAAACGAAAGCTAGTTACGAAAGCTAAACTAAATATGATTGAGTTTACCACACTAAAGCTAAACCACCAAGCCAGAAACTTTGTCAGAGGTTACAGGGTGGGGCCCCCCAGCTATGTTTGTTGGTGTATAAACCCCGTGAACTAGTTCGATATATCCTCCATAAACCTCAGCTAAGCCAATTATAAGTCAGCTAACGTTACGCTTCGTCGTGTAATCCTCCAGATACCTTAGTTTCTATTCGTTTCAGCTATTCCCTAAAGGCCCTCAAGATTTAAGATATCCCAGTACCATAAATCCAATTAAGGTAATCAATTACATTGTCCCTCATACCCAAGAAATATCACCATTTTTTGCGGATTAAATCATCATCTGTTCGTGTTTAAACATGTCATTTGAATGTTTTAATTCAAATGGGTCATTCAGCCAGATCGTTCAAGTGAAAACCCCAAAGGGTTCATCATGGATTGTGATCCCCAATACTAGATAGGTGTATTCTAATGGCTCTTTTGATAAACCATTGCCAATCTTAGATACCCTGGGAAAAAAAAATACATGTTAGCTGATTAGTCAATATTCCTATTTTAGCCAGTTAGTAGATATTCTTATGTTGTTGCAAAAGATTAAATGATTAAACTTCCCATTAAGTCGGCTGACATGGAAAAAAAACAGCTTTAGCAAATCCAGGACTAGTTCGGGATGATTGATCCCTAATACTAGCTATCAGTTGTTCTATTCCCCTTAATATACTAAATAGTAGTTCACCTATCACTTTTGCACTGATTCTTCTATCCATCGGAAAATCCCATGATCTTCCACGCCGCACTCATTGGAGCTCTCGATCAGTTCCAGCATCTGTTCAGCAGAGCTGGTTTTCCGCAGGAAGTTTCCCAAGAGTTCCCTATCCCAAATGGGGATTCGTTCGATGATTTTCCCGGTGGTTATTTTTCATAGTTTGCTATGGAAGCCAACTAAGGGCCCAAACAAAAATAGTTCGCTATAGATGATAAACGTTTTATGACTTACCGAATGTGAAAATGGTGAGTTTCCAGTTCGCAAACCGTGAGTCATGAGTCATAACCAGAGGGTAACCATATTTAAGCAACTAAGACGGTGAGTTTCAGGGTTTGCCCAGTGATGGAGTATACCCCAAACTGGCTATTTTGATAAGGAAAATCATGAAATGAAACCTGAGGTTATATATGCGGGCTCTCCCCCGGGTGGGGATTCAATATATGGCCATTGGCCATGGCTCAAGGTTGGGGGAAGGAGGGGTCCATGGAATTTGTGTTTTTGGTATCAAAAGTTGCTGGAAACTAGTCGCAAATCTATAGAGATGTTCAAGCCACTGAGTCTTGAACGTCTTGGCCACAAAATGAGTATCTTAAATGTGGTTGCCAAAACTGTTTTGGTGCTGTTTTTGTTATCCCAAAAAAAAACCGAGGAATTGCTGCAGTGCAGTCATCCGTTCTGAACCTGTTGTCATCCCATCTGGGGAATCCCGGCCACCGTGGTAGGCGATCCCTATCAGTGCGTCAACCATGTATCAATGATCTTCTTTGGTCGCCCTGCCTAGGGATATGATATGATATGATCATGAACCATTGCTTCCACAGAGATCCTAGGAAGTTGTGTGAAACATTCATATTATCCCATCGTATGATTGATAGATTAGTATAGATTAGTATCATCTACTGTAATCCACACCAATTCATTAGTGTTATCAATGTTCAATTATCATTCAGTTGTAGTCTGGTGAAATATGGTGAACCACAAGGGATGGATATAAATGCTAAGCCTGGTATGTCGTAATGTCCTGAGAAAATCATCAGCAACCAGGCCACTTTGGAACATTGCCCCAGTTGGTTGGCGAAGGTTGGTGAACATAGCTCCAAAAACTGTTGGGTTTATGATAGATATATCTATACTTTTTGTGGAGGTCGTAAACCAACTTAGCTATCTAAACTATGGGGTTGCACATTGTGCATGAACATTTCCACAAAAAAAACCCATCTAAATCCCATTCAGATCCCACAAAAAAGGGCCTTTCCGTTTTGTCCCCAAATCATCTAAGTCATGGTCATCCATGACTTTGTATAAGTATTCGTACAGCCTCGCAACCACGGGTTTTTCGGAAAAAAAAAAAACACATCCATCGCCACGCGGCGGAACCGAAGCGCCTCCTTTTGTTCTGGGCTGCGTTGCTGCAAGATGTGTAGCCTCCAGGCCTGAACGGCGTCAGCGGCGTTGGATTTTTCGGGATTTTTCACGGGGCTTAACCAACTGAATGCCAACTATATGAGTTATGATAGCTCTATATATATATAATGGTTTAATGGCTTGGGGCTACAATATTTTACAATGTTCATATTATAGTTATGATAGCTATAATCTATAGTTGGTTGATGGGTTTACAATAGTTGGTTAATAATGGTTTATAATCTATAGTTGGTCAATGGGTTTACAATATTTTACAATCCTAGTCTGGTTGGTGGTTGACCTACCTACCCCTCTGAAAAATGATGGAGTGAGTAACAGTTGGGATGATGACATTCCCAACTGAATGGAAAAATAAAATTCATGTTCAAGACCACCAACCAGTGAATAATATGTCACAACATATGATGTGTTTTTATGTGTGTTTTAAGTCAAAATATGTTGTGACTAATTGAATATGTATATTAATCTTATACAACTTATATGTTTGCATTGATAAATTGGCATACATTGATTATTTGATGAATTTATACTATATTAATGATATAAAGAGTGATAAAATTATATGAAATGTATAAATAATGTGTATAAATTAAACATGTATGTTTGAAAACCCTGACAAATTGATAATATATGTGCATGTGAATACTATCTATCTATCTATCTACCTGTCTGTCTGTCTGTCTGTCTATCCATCTATCCATCCATCCATCCATCCATCCATCCATCTATCTATCTATCTACAATTAGATTCTAATAGGTGAGGATATGTAATGTAATTGTATATATAATTATATATATATATGTATATGCGTGGATATGATTGGGTGAAACTATAGATGTGTGTAAGGATATGGAATAACATGTGTTCATATACTGTCTACATGTGTATATACATATATATTATATATATAGAGACATCTAAGCAGATCCAAAACAATGGAAACGATCTTTGTTTGTGGCGGTTGGCACAAACAAAGAGGGTACATTAATTAAGAACACTGGGGTTATTGTGTAATTAAAATGCTGGTCATGGCACATAACGAAGAAAATGAATGTTTTCCCATGAATTGTACCTTAAGCTGATCTTGGATTTACTACTTACAGTATACATAGGTATACTTTAGTTTATATGCATGTTTCCACTTGGAATGGACATGTTTGGGGTATGCTCGAGCGGAATGTACATCCCAATTTTGGATAAGCTCACAAATTTCACAGACCCCGCTTTTCACTTCACCCCACGTCCGTCACGAATTTCGGCGGGTGAAACAACGAACCTTGGGGGCCCGGTTACTGCGTCACTGTACACTGTGGGCGCGGCCCCGAGGTGAAACAGGGTGAAGCCATCTGGAAGTATCGTGTTTCCATTTGTATCAGTCATATCTATGTGTATATATATATATATTGTATATATATATACAATATCTGTGAGCATGTGTCTTCATTATAGCATTTCTCTAGAAGCTACTCTATGTGTATCTGCATTACTATTAAAGCATACATATGTATAAAACTATCTATGTATATATATATACATATAAGTCGTCATATTCGTATCATCCCCAATTAGGTATAGGATTTACACCAAGCCATATTGAATTTAGTGGATTACTAACCTTCAGGATCTTCAGGATGCATCTGGGCTCTCATCCTCAGAGAAAACTGGATTCGACTCCGAAGAACCGCAGGTTGAACAAGGAACAAATGTGGAGAAACGATGGTTTCACTAAGATCTGTGTTGAGACTTACTGGGGATACCAATCAGATTTAAACATCATTTAATCGATGAAAAGAGGGTCTAACCTGGAAAATTTGTGCATTTCACCAGCAATTTTTTCAGCACTCTTCAAAACCCTTTTTCATGGCCCTTTCTGGGATTTCCCATGGTAAGCCGCAATTAATATTGGATAGTATAACCATGTATAACCCCATAGAATCATCAACCAGTAGGGCTAAAATGAACAGTGCAAAAATTGAACTCACTTCACCATGAAAAAAATGTGTCTTTTTACCTGACTCTGGTCATCTAACCCGAAAAAACACAAGTCACAAGAAACGATTGGTCCGAAAATTGGGTAAACCCTCCAGAAATTGTGTTCGGGAACATGATAGTAGAAAATAATCCTTGAATTCTGCAATATTCCATTTTTTAGACAAACCCATCTTGATTTTCGAGCCCTGCCCTTTTTGCTTGCCAAAGGAACTTCCATACATAACCAGAATAACCAAACAAAAGTGGCCAAATCAACAGCAAAAATTGAAGGATACACATACAATATAAAATCTGAAGTATTATTGTGTTCTCATGATTTTTCCACTTTATCCCCATCAAATCCCCATTGTCATTGTATGACTTTTCGGGGCGGTCGAGACCGCCGATTGTTTTGGCGAGGTTCTTCATTCGGATTTTCGTCCTCCTCCGCTTCCTGCCAGACAACGGATGTCATCAGAAAGCAATGGTTTGGTTTTGGTCCATCGAAGAGCCCATAACCCAAATTTGATCGGTCATAATTGACAATCCCCAACAAACCGGGTAGGGTAGTACAATCCTCAAGGTTCAAGAACTAATCAAGCATCATTTATCGCTTATATCTGCATACTGTTGATGGTTAAAGCCTCTAGAATCAAATTTGATGGTTTCATCATGTTTCAGCCCCATAGCAATTACTTCATCAATCATCAACCAGTCAACTAGTCATCAGTTATCAGATGTTATCATCGATCTCTCCATGTTTCATGATTAAAACAAATATATGCATTGCCAATCTTAGATAGCATGTTAAAAATAAATTGTTGGCTGGTTAGTAGATATTTCTACAGCAAAAGGTTAAAGGATCAGCAACTACCCATCCAGTTGGTTGACCCAGAATGCATATGCTGGTAAAATCACCAAATATCATCAAATATCATAGCGTTTTCATCATTTATCAACTATATGTAGATATCCATAGTTTATTGCTTAAAAGCCCATTAAACATATATATATATAATCAACATTATCAACCATAGCCATACAATCAACGTTATTAACCTTATCCAACATTAAGCATTTATATCATTTTGCTGCTTAAAACAATTTTTCTGTTAAACAAAAACAAAAACATCAACCTTATACGGTTAGCTTTGATGTGCTTTTCTTGTTTTGTCCCTTTAGTTCCATATGTTGGTGGTTAAAAGTCCAGTAAACAAACCCATCAACATTCTTAAGCATATCCATATCCATATCTCCATATCATCAACACGACTAACCATATTCTGCTGCTTAAAAACCCTTTACAAAACCCACATCGAGAACGGTTTCTGCTCGCCTCGTCCTTGCCTTTCTTGGCTCGCGCCAGGCGCCGCCGATCCGACTCCTGCGTCTGCCTCGCTGCTTGAGATGTGACAGCTTTGTGAAAAGCTGGTGGATGTTTCACCAACTACCAGATGTTAAAGATGTTTTTTTGTTAAGATATATGTTGAAGATGATTTAAGATATCTGGTGAAGATTTTTTTACGGAAATAACATATGTCCGATGTCATTGGGCTAGTTTAGGGGAAAGATCTGCAGACATGAGGTTTTCTGCGCATGTTCCTTCAAAGAAAATCTGGTAACAGCTGATTCCTTCAGGGCATTGAGTAGAATATAGTTTTTGAGGTTTTTGCCTACAAAAATTGTGGATTGAAATGACTTCAGGAGCAAAATTATTGTTGCGATGGTTGTCCCTATTATATCCCCATTATCCTCAGTATATAGGAATTATTGACCATGTTTTGCCCAGAAAATTAGAGTATTCTCGCTAAATTACGATAATTACATTCCATTGCATCCCATTAAACAACCATTAACATCACCACTAATGTCCAATAAATCCCGTTAAATCCCCATTAAATCACCAGTAACATAACCATTAATTTATATTAATGTATAATATATAAATCTCATCAAAAATAACCATGAACATGTCCATTAAGTAACTATTAATATCCATCAAATATCCATCAAATGACCATTAGATATCCATGAAATAACCAACAAATATCTATTAAATGTCCATTTATACCATGAAAATTTCCGTTGACATCACCATTCCCATAAAATCATCACCTGAAGGGTTGCTGAGGCACCGATAGATCAACTTGGCCGGTTGCTTCATCACCATTGGCAGCGGCGGATCCGATCCCTTCCTCAGAAGAAAAGCCAAGTCTATGATTTCCTTGGGAAAATCATGGGAAATTCTCTAGTTTTTTCTGGGATTTAATGGGAAGTTACCTCTGTTTCTCGCTTTTTGTAAATGAAGAATCACGTACTGTTAGTGTTTTTCGTATATAAATAGTTTTCGTGAGGTTCTTTCTACATTTACATTAACCACATAGACCTTGAGAATCGCAGAATTTCTAGAGGAAAGTAGTCTTCTAGCCTAAAATATGGAATCTCCTGCTGGTTCCCTTGGGAATTGCATTTATAGGCTTGTCAAAAGGTGGATTATTTGGGGGTATACTCGATGGGTACAGTCAGTGGATTTTGACCAGTGGAAACCATGTTGAAATTACATCTAATATATGCCCCATATGCCCCAAAAATATATAAGGAAATATAAAGGGGATAAAGGGGGATCTGGGATGAGAGGGACCCAGTTGTTGTTGATTCTTGGAGGTTCCACCGGGTACTAAGCCTGAGATGTTGAAAAATAACCTCAACAAGTCGTGAAAATTCGTTTATATATATATATACATATATGATGCCAGATTACCAAGCGGTGTGAGGCCTTCCACTGGACTGCATGGCACGGCACGAGTGTGACTCATATATCCCCATGATCATCCCCTTATATCCTGCCGATACTATATATTCCCATGATTATCCCATCATTACTGGTTAAATCCCCATTCTACCCCCAGCTTCCAATGGTTTGTAGCTGGTGAGAAGAAGCATGATGTTCCTATATTTTCACATAAGAATCACCCTTTTTGCTGATTGCAACCCCCTATTTCGGTTGGTCAAAGTGGTCAAAGACCAAGAATTCCCACTAAACCAACAACCCCTTCAACAAATAATCAACAACTATATATTACTTGTTCGTGATAATTGATAATCCAAGAGAATAACTATCCACAATCCCAACAAACAAAATGGTCGCTGAGTAAACCAAAAAAAACACACACACCATCAGCCCATCACTACCATCAGAATTATGCGTGTTGCTACTAGGGATATTAGAATCAACATCACTATACTCTTCAGTGGAAAACCCAATCCCATCCGAACTTGGTGAAGCTTATTACCATCCCATGATGTTTGCCATTTGAACTAGTTTGGCTGTTCCTATTGTTGTTGCCATTGCTTACTCTTTTCCATGATCCTCCCAGTATATTGGAATCCCTATCACCCCTCGTCCATCTCCAGTGCCAGGCATAAAGATGCCATCATTATCGGTAATATTGTATTACAACGTGTACATACACATTAACTATAATAATTCTATCTGGTGATTACCTATATATATATACATACATTAATCATGATCATTATCACATATGATTAATTAGATAAATAATAATCATCATAACAACCACAATGATAATAATCATAATAATAACACTAGTGACAATAACGACAATCATGATCATTATCATTCTTATAACAATAACTATATAATAAGAGAAACAACATCCCCCAAATATATATATCCATTTTATTCGTCCATATGGGTTTGTCTGAAAATAGGGTATATTCCCAATTATAGCCATTTAATAGGGATAATGATCATTAACCATTGGGTTTAGGGGTACACTATTTTCAGACCCACCCATATTTTTTCCAGGCATCTGTTGCGCGGGCGCAATGGTGCAATGCTTCATCCAGGCCGGTGGCAGCAGATCCACCGGCGCCGAGAACTCCTCGTCCATGGTGGCCGCCGTGCGCGTCAAGGCGCTCATGTCCTGGGGCGTCAAGGCGGTCGCCCGGGAAGCCGGTGGGGAACCCTGGGGGTTGGCCACGGTTCAAGGGAGCTTGGGACCGGTTGGGTTCAAGGGAGTTAAGCCTGGAAAAATGTGGGAAGAACGGATGAAATTTGATCAATTGGACTATTGGACCTTGGGTTTGTCACAAGTTGGAGTTTTCGGTCTGGGAATTGTGATTCTGTCAGACAAAATGAGCAGACATGATCGAACACATAAAAATCTGGATTCAACCAAACAAAACTAGTGGTGAAATGGCTAAGGAAGTGAAAGTATGGATTGCAACAGCGAACAAAAACCTGATAGCTGATATCCGTTCCACTCAACCCAGGCTTACTAAAGTCTTACTCTCAAAGTGGGGATCATTCCCACTATAATGATCTAATTTTCTACTAGCAATTGGAATATTCACTGTCTTGTGGACCCCCCTGTTGTCAATCTGGGGCTTTTAATTTATCCTTGATATTCCCCCAGGACATCCCCGGGAATCGGATTCTCGGATTTTTTTTCAGTTATAACCATGCGCCGTAAATCCAACATTTAGTCTAGTTATAAACCCACAGAAAACTTATCTAACTAGGCTAAGCCCATCAATATATCACCCCCACTTCAACTATCGAACTATCCCACTTATCTAGTGGTTTGTTGATAGCCCATCTCTAAGACCCACTCCAACTGGTAGAATTCCTGGCGTAAGTCCTGGCTTGTGAGACGCTTGGCTAACCCACCGTGCCCAGGTGTGGGTCCAAGTTTTATCACATTTCTGCTGGGTACCCTCCGGTACTCGAACGTAGCTGGAAAATCCTCGAACTAAATGGAGGTTTGTAGCTGGGAAAGACTTCGAACAACAAAAATAGTGGATTTTCCAGCTGGCCATCTTTGATGTCCAAAGGGTAGATCACCATTTTTGCTCATTAAAAATTGCCTCCATTATGTATTGGTGAAATCCCAGCTGGCCATTGTTGGTTTGCTTTTATTATCCCATGAAATCCACTGGAAATCGATGTTGTGGACATATCCCCTTTCTATCCCCAGGAAATATCACCATTTTTAACATTCTTTCCCGAATTGGTTTAAGTTTATATTCCATTTCTATGTCCAGCGCTGTTGTAAGCCCACTAAGTCACTATGCCTGCTCCTCAGTTTCCCCAGAGATTCCCTCAAAAAAATGGGGAGATCACCATGAATATCATGTGGACTCACCTGGGCCCCATGAGTTGTGAAAATCTATCGGCTAATTCCCATAACTAATGGGATTAAGTTGGACTAGATTAACAACTAATGTGAATCATTGGGATAGCTCCATTTCAATCTTAATTCCCACATTGGCTCAATCTCCCCACTATTTGGTGTCCAGATTTCATAGAAGTCTTTCGTGGTATGTCCATCTCATTGATTCCCATACTATGAGATATTCTCGGTATGAATTCATCCCATACCCTTTTTCCCATGATTATTCCACTACAAGTACTGATAAGGACCACTACTGTAAATCTCATGAAATAGTTTTTAATCCTGGTTGTTGATGCAAGTATCTCAGTATCTCCCAATCTCAATCTTCATCCAAAAAAAGAAAAAAGTGAAATACGCCATTTATCTCAAGTATTCCCATATCATTCCTGGTTGGTGGTATACCTACCCCTCTGAAAAATATTAGTCAATTGGGATCATTAATCCCAATATATCTGGGTAAATTATAATAATTCACTAACCTGAAATAAGGCCATTTGGGGATGATTCCCGAATCCTAACCATGATTTCCAGGGTTCGGTCGCAGTGAGGTCATTATAATTTACCCAGACATATGGAAAAAAGAAATGTTCCAAACCACCAACCAGATGAACACTATGGGAAAATCATGGATAATATGATGATATATGGAGGTTTCCAATATTAGGTGCTTTGGAAAAAAACATCTTCCAAAGCACCAACCGGATTCCCAGATTCCCAGATTCCCATTGGATTCCCACGGAAATCTCCCCACTTCCGGCTTCCAGGACCAAGTCTCCAAGTCCGTCTGCGTCATGCTGCGATCCTTCTTGGCATCCGCTTCACCTGAAGTTACCGAAAGAAACCACCGGCTGCCTGCAGAAACAACGGTGTTCGGAACCGCAAAAAACGATGACGCCATCAGTAGATTATGACGGAATTAAATTCCCCAGAAAAGATATAGGCATAACATAAACGACAATTATGTATTTTGAATGGTGGATTTTACTGTTCAACGCATATCTGTTTATGTGAGGTTGCTATTTCTAGAGCACTATAAAGCCACGAATCATGTCATGTCCATGGATCACTCGAAGTCGTCGAAAAGGGAGATCCGGCCCATCAACTAGCTATTTCAATGGGGTCTACAATGACTTGGATTTGCTTAAGGAAACCATCCAAAAAAATTATAACATGACTTACTGGTGCTAAACGTAGGGAATGGATGGGAATGGGGGTTGCTGGGATGATTATTGATAGTTAGCCAGTGGATCATTCCCGAAAATTCCCTGCTAAGCACCAGTAAGATGATAAGACATTGTAAAACATGAAACATTATAAGACACTGTAAAACATGATCAAACAATATAAAACATTATAAACATTCTCAATTCCCCATTTCTGGTGGATTTCCCCTTGGGAAAATCAGCCGTGGATCCCGACGAAACAACGTTGTAATCCCCAGCTGTTGGCTTACGATCCCCATTGACCATATCTCCTTAGACCTACCAATAACAGCGAATCAGCTCCTAAACCAACTTTGGCACCCAAAAACCTGGGACACATCAACACAAAAACTAGAAATGATGTGTTCAACAAAAAATGCCAAGTTACAATTCTTTCTGGATTTTCTATGGTTTTCTATGGTTCACTGCTTTTTCCTCCCATTTCTTTCATGTTTTTTGGACCCCGGGATTCCATCGAAGTGCCAAGCGACGCTTGGCCTTTTCCATCGCCTGGAGCTGACGGTGCTTTCGCGCATCCTCTTCCTGGGTGTCCACCGACGGAGGGAAACAACTGGAAGCCTTAACCATTCTAACTCCAGTTGTTCATAGCGGTTAGCGCTGGCAAAAAAAAAGGTAATAATGGTTAGGAGTGGTTAGACATTAACTGACCATAGCGGTTGAAATAACGATGGCTAGCAATGCTTAATAAATGGGCAATGATGGGTAATCCTGATAGTTATATAATGCTTAAAAATGGTGGGTCTCCGGTGCCATAAAACATGGCTGGCTGGGAACTCGCCCTGCCAAATGGAGGTTTGAATGGAAACTCACCTATGAATAGAGGATGTGCCATTGCCGTGTTTGATTATCAGAGGGTAGTAAAGTAAAAGTTAGGAATTTTGAACCTAGTGCAGAATTATAGCTGTAATATGTAGTAATTACTTTCGTAGAAGTAGACGAATGAGCAGAATTGGAGGAAAAATTGTATAGTAACTAAGGATAAGCCAGTGATAAGTAAGGAATAGTAAGGATATGTTCCGGTAAACTGGACTATCCATGAATTCAAGTATCACCTAGTTCTAGTAAGATGACAAGTTATGATCTAAGATCAGTAAGGATAGTAAAATCTCTGGATAATTGTGGGTTATTCCTCCAGTTCACAGCGGTTTTCCTGTAAAATTGCCAGGAAAGCTTAGACAGAAACGATATCTTACGCCTATCTTACTATATCTTACTGATTTTGTTCCTTGAAATTGTAACAAAAACACCATGAATGATACCCTCTGGTAAACTAACATAGCTATGGAAAATCACCATTTATGATGGGTAAATCAACTATAAATGGGCCATTTTCAATAGCTATGCAAACGTTTACCAGAGGGTACTAGCATTTTAGTAAAAAAACGACCCAGGACCAGCATTTCTGTTTGCGAAGTCTGCTTGGATGATCCTCTGCTTGATCCAATTCGGGATGAACATCGATCCAAAGGGCTAGTTGGGGCCCGATCCAGGGGGTTTTAAGAGTTGCAACTACCAAACCCCATAGGATCCATGTATGCTGTATATGGTAACATGGATCCCATCAATATACCCCCTTTATGTTAGGATATATATACCATACATGGATCCTATGGGAACCAATTTTTTTCGCGGGGATCTTTGACATATGAAATGCCCATTGTTTCATGGTCGGTGAAATGGTGAATTCATCCCGACATCTCTATTTCATGGTGGAAAAGCCTATATTTTTCCCAGCAAAATCAGGCCACTGAACCATTAACAACCCCACCAATAGGCCTTAAATCATTTTTCTGCATGTTGATGGACCTATTTTCATGACCATGACATCGTATTCTTTTTTTAAAAAATAAGCAATGGCCAAAACATTGCCACAACCATGATATGTGCCATGGCCAATGGCCATGGTATATCGGCTATGACAATTCCATCCCATCATCGGAATCTAAATCCCTATGAATGGGAGGATGACAATCCCCTTTCGTGGAAAAATAACCTCTGTAACTTGACCACGACACAATATCTTGTGGTTATACCATGTTATACCCATTGACCATTAAAAATATCCCAGTATATCCGATGACATTTCGAATAAATTTCCCGAAGCTTTGTAAATCCCACAGCATTGTTGGTTAAACCACCTTTTGAATAATCATGAATGACAATAAATAACCATCAACAACCATCAACAACCATCAACAACCATCAATAACCATCAAGAACTAAAGCCATTATAACCGTTTAGCCATACTCAATATATATATAATTACATATACACACACATGGAGGTTTCCTAAAACTCCTAAATCATCCATTTTGATAGGATTTTCCATTATAGACGATCCAGCTATTGGGGATCCCCCATGACAATGGAAACCCATTATTAGCCATATATTAACCGTATATTAGCAGTTATTAACCATACATTAACCATATAATAACCATAAATTAGCCATATTTCATAATGGTTAACCATTAGCCTATTATAACCATATATTAGCAATTATCAACCATTTCTATAATGGTTTTTTAATAAACCATACATTGTTAACCATACATTTGTAGACACACCCCATATAGCTGTCATTCAGCTACCATAGGCCATCCACCATCGCCAAGCATCGGTCATGTCTTCCACCTTCACGTCTTCCTTGGACGACGTGCGCCCGGCCTCGTCCTTGCTGCTCTTCTTTGCCTCCTGCGACGCGACGGGAGATGGGGGATAGAAAGGCAGAAAGGGGATAGAAAGGTTGGAGATCTCGGGTAAAAACAAAGGACATGAACTATACATGTTTCTTTGAAATCACATGCAAATAAATATATATATATATATATATATAATTATATTTACACACACATATGATGTCTGACTTCGAAAAATGAAATAACATGCAAATAGACACCATATATGATCATATATGTGTATGTATACATATATATAAAGATATATCATCTGTAAATATATGGTACCCCCGCCACGACCCAGCTTTTGCAATATTCATGATGTATGTACATATTCACACCTATGTGCAGCAGATAACTATGAGGCACTAGCTCAGTCGAATGTTGTTCTGGATTTATTGTTGCAAGGCACTGAAGCCCTTCCCAAGATCCACAAAGCCTGGTGTAACATACTGGATCCGTTTATTTCGCGATCCATAAAATCCCATTGTTAAAATGTTGTTCTTAGATAATCATTGAGATATTATATGATATGATATTATGAATATCATCACACTCAACATAGTTGGGGCCTGGGGGTTGGGATTCCAAGATGGGAATGACACCGCTATGAGTGGTTTGAACCCCATGTGTGAGTTCTTCGTCGCGCGTTGACTCATCAGTCCTTGTGATTGGAAATGCATCTATAAGGAGAAGATTTCTTTCAGACCCAAATGCAGGAAAAAGAAACATATATAAGTGATGCTTCATGCAAGTTAGTAAGAGTACAACCTCAGTCAAATATAGGTGATCTATTACCCTAACAGTATCTAACAGTACCCCAGAAGAATCCGCAGTAACCTCCTTACCAGGTTGATCCGCCGCCCCTCCCATTGGTTCGACCTGCTTGGGGATATCCCGATCAAAGTTTTCTTCCTCTTCCTGTTTCGCGGGCAGTGGAAAATAAGCCACGGGTTCAATGGGAAATTCCAGGATTCTAAAATGGAGCTACGTAAACGTACCATATGTCTGGCTATATTTTGAGGGGATATTCCCTGAAATTTAGGCCTTATCTTATATATGGTAGGTACCTCCAATTTAGGTTCCTGAAATGGCCATGGAACTTATGACTGAAGCTGATCTATAAAACTATATAATTAAAATTACCATGTTTGTTCATCCATCAACATCATCAACACTGATTGTCCAATGCCACGTTTGATTACCAGAGGGTAGATGTACACATATGATATGTATATGGTAGGTACCTCCGATGAATCACTTCATCAATCGCACTGTGGATTTCACCACCTGCTTCAGCTTCTCCAAACGGATGCGTTCACGCTCCTCCTCCTGGGCCGATGAAAAAATGATACTCTTCGGCCCCCTTGGGGCCCTTTCAATGGTACCCAACAAGTCTCCAAAGAAGTGCTATGAAAGACATCTTTGAATAGAAACTGAATATTCTCTTTAAAAAGGAAGAACATCGGTTTTGATCGAAATTGGATATGTGTTCAAAAATAGAACAACCTATAGATGTTAATAGAATTTGGATATTCGTTTGTAACATAGATTTTAATAGAAATTGGATATTCGTTCAAAAATAGAAGAACATAGATTTTAATAGAAATTGGATATTCATTCATCGGATATTCATGGAATATTAGTGAGATATATCACCCATGTAACCAACCAAAAAAATGGCTAGGGATGGCTAGGGGTCTAATTTTTTACAACATTTTGGAATGGTGAACTGTACACAAAACTGGTGCTTGCATCCCACGGATCCGGATTGACAATCCATCAGGTGACCCGCATACCCGACCTGGTTATGATGCTTGATCTATGGATCATCATGGGATTACAATGGGATTTTTTCATGGTTAATGATGGTGAATGATGGTGAATGATAGTGGCTAATGATGGTTACTACCCTCTGGTTATGACTAACAGTTTGCCATGGTGAATTTTGATGGCCCATAGATAGAAATAGATGGTTTACCGTTCTGAAAATGGTGGATCTTTCCATGGCGAACTGTGAATGTCATAACCAGATGCTACATTCCAGTAACTGGGGAGATTCCATCAATCTGTGGTACTTACGGTTCTTACGGTAATCGAAACTGGGTCCCGCACATCCGTAGGTAGCTTGTGTGGTGGACATGTTCGCTGCTTAAATCCAAGTGCCATTCTGTTGTTCCCTTCTTAGAATACCCCACTAGCTAAATATCTCAACTGGCTATATTAGGTACCCTCTAGCAATTTAACGTACTTATGGAAAACCACCATGTTTAACAGGTAAATCATCTATAAATGGGCCAGCTATACCATGGCTAAATTAAATTGCGAGAGGATAATATCCCATAGAATGCCTGGTTATATCTCACTCACTAAATCTCCATATGCGCATTAAACATGGAGGTAAATCCCATATCTAACTCTTGACCCATTCAAATATCTTAAATATCCTTTCAAATATCGCACATTCCCATTTTAAATAATTTAAATATCATTCATATAAATCTCCACATACATTTTTTTATAGGTGGCACAAAAACAGCCAAGGTAAGAACCTAAACCTACCATTCACCTTTCACATGACTCAATGATCGCCCAGCCGTCCTCCTCCTTTGCCATTTGCTTCAGCTCGATGACTTCCTGATCCGTCGCGAGCACATCGCGAGCACAGAGGATGACGGCTTTCAGCATTCGATGAGTGATTGGATTCACTCACCTATATGATATGTTTAGGGTCCACCTATATGAACATATCACCTATGCAAAAAAAATAACTGAGTATACAATATGTGAAATAACTGAACATAGTGACATGGTATAAGATTTTTCTATATCATATCATCGCCTATAATAAATTTGGGCTATGGGATTATTAACACTTCAGGTCTTACCAAAACGGGGAAGCTGTGACATGACAAAACGCATGTGGATGGTTACTGGGATGGTTGATCACATTGGCTTTACCACATAAACAATAAATAAACATAAACCATAAACCACAAAACCAGAAATCAAAAGTGTGGCTGAAAATGACCCCAAATGGTTTGTTGCTGCTTACGTCTCCCACACTAATTCTTTTCCCAAGCATCTGGCAGAGGTTGTTCACCCCATACGAAGATCTGCGCTATGCCCTGCCCGTTCTTTGCGAAGCACGTTCTCCTTAGGGCGTTCAAACAGGAAATCTGCGCATATCAGAAATGCAAATCAAGATGTATCCGACAAAACTGCGGGATAGAAAATTCATGTCAATGTGATACAACAATTCTGAGGTACCTCAGGCACGCCCGCTGTGCTAAACAACTTGGATGACTGATCTCTGGCCCCCTGGCCCAGAAACCGCCTGAGTCAGAACCAACCGTGGATCATAAAATGCCAAATGGGGATGGTTCATATATTAGGGGGGATGAACATCCATAAATCCCATTTACCCTCTGGTAAACTAACGTAACTATGGAAAATCACCATTTTTAATGGGAAAATCCTTTATAAATCACCATTTTCAATAGCTATGTTAAATTACCAGAGGGTACTGTACCATCTATTTGGATGTTCACTGGGTCCAGGGTCTTGATTCAGAACTGGAAATAAATGGTCAATTTCAGGCTACCCTTTTTTCATTTTTCCGAAATTTTATGGCAGCACCAGGCACAGCCACCTGAAGTCCCAAATGATCAGTGACCCTCCAAAAAAGCTGGGTCGGTTGGCTGTCCAGTCTGATCCAGTCCGCAACTTCTGAAACCGTTCTTTCCGCTACTTGGACGGCTAAATCCAAATTCGCAACTGGCTAAATCACCATGATCCCGATTCCAATACAAGCAATTGTGTTGGTTGAATATTGAATTGTATACCACTATAATATCTATAATCCAAATAAGTCTTAATGTGTGTTTCTCCACATTTGTTGGTCATGTCACCATGTTTGCCGTTTAAACCCCCATTGTTTCTCTGTTCTTCCCCCCAGTCACCACTGGCTCCGCGGGCATCGCCGGGGCACAAGATCCATTGATCTTGGTTGATGGGCACAGCACCCAAAGCATCCGGACACAACCTGGACGAACCCTTCGAACGTTCGGGGCCGAATGTGATCTGCGGTACCCCCCAAATGGTAAGGCTACCCCAAAGGTACCGTGTTTCATGGGAATATCCTGGGAATATGTATGGGAAAAAGAAACTACCAATGCTGGGAATGTTTCAGGGAATTGAGACAGAGGTACTGACCTATGTAAGGCCTATGTAAGGTTTATGTAATGCCTAACCTGAAGGGAATATCCCCACAATTTATGTGGCGTTATAATATGGTAAAGTACCTCCATCTTAGGGTCCTGAAATCCTATCTGCACCCAATCACTAAACATTCACCAAGGTTTGATCTACAGTAGTAGATACGAATATTTTGGTGGTTTCCATATCCACATGTAAGCAGTTACGATAGTAAATCATAGTTAAATCCATACCTCAATCGCCAGCTATGTTATATTAATACACCGAAAAAATGTCTCAGAAGCTTTGAAAAAAAAAAGTATTTTCATGGATTCCCAGTGAATCATCAATATATATATATATATATACCCTCTGGTAAACTAACATAGCCATGGAAAATGGCCCATTTATAGATGGTTTACCTATTAAAGATGGTGATTTTCCATGGCTATGTTAAATAACCAGATGGTATATATTTTCCACTCTTAAAATGGCCTGGCCTAAAAATGGTGCCAAAACATCCCCCATCCGTTTCTCCCCAGCTCCAACCAAGGCGCATGTCACAGGTTTCCCGAAAGGGCGGCTCGCCGCGGAGGAAGATCCGACCCGTCTCCTGTCCGTGTCGTACGTTACCACATGAGGATCATCTCATGGGAATGACTGAGACAAATCTGAAAATGGGATCATAATATATCATAATATTTCATAAGTATCATAATTGTCATTGGTATCTCTCAAATATCTATATATAATTATGTATATATATATATATATACGTATATACTGTATCATCAATTCATGGTTTGACATCTTTTATCTTCAAATTTCATGTTTGATCATTTTCCCTGAAGCATGTTTGGGGCATCCCCCATTTTCAGACATACCCATGCTCATGGAGGTATGCGATACATCAAATGGACATGGAAAATATCATTGAAAATGATAAACCAAAACATCAGGCCACCGCTTATGCATTACTAAATTGATTTACCAATAGGTAAATAACAAACTGGATTGATGTTGTTTGTACTACACATCGGAAATACCTGGTTGCCAAGTCCATCAGGTCCCTGACAAATTGAGGTGCGTGTACTGTCAGTTGATCGCGATGAGCTGCTTCCAGTTCCAGAGGACAACTTTCTGCGCCGCTCGATGATGAAAACTCCACCTCGGCAGCCCATGTAACCTCTGTCCTTTGCTTGAGCTTCACCATTCCGAAAGCCCAAGACCTCCCAGGGTCTTGTCACTGGCTGTTGAAGCCCAAGAGCAAACTTGCCAAAATGGCCATCCTGTAAATGGTGGTATGACCACCCTTCCATATGTGTATCTAATCTAACTCTTGACCCATGTAACACATTTTCCACGATATGGTTCACATATTTTCCTGTATGGGTATGAAAATCGGCTACGCAAAATCCACTCCTAAAATTGCCGTTTGCATGGTACATTTGTCTTTAAACACACCAAAGTTTGTTACCATGACACTTTTTTTTCATCGTGGTTTAAGAGTTTTACACGTTTTACCATGTTTTTCCCCACCTGCCAGGTGAGGGTTGTTAGATTTTATCAGAGCTGTTCTCTGCATCCTCTTCCTCCTCCTCGTCCTCCTCCTCCTCGCAGTCCAGATCCCAGTGGGCACAGCCGGACCTCCACCGCAAGCGCCAGATCCCAGTCAGCGCACTGCCAGACCTCCACCGCGAGCTCCAGATCCCAGTGGGCACTGCCGGACCTCAACCGCGACTTCCAGATGGCAGTGGGCACTGCCGGACCTCAACTGCCAGATAGAATGCCAGAAGATATGCCAGATAGAATGCCAGAAGATATGTCAGATAGAATGCCAGAAGATATGTCAGATAGAATGCCAGAAGATATGCCAAATAGAATGCCAGAAGATATGCCAGAAGATATGCCAGAACATATGCCAGAAGATATGCCAGATAGAATGCCAGATAGAATGCCAGAAGATATGTCAGATAGAATGCCAGAAGATTTGCCAGATA
>Ga0126342_10002580_pt1:25000-28557 | contig 28557 bp, 23 predicted proteins | sample Cyp1metagenome_FD_92528 | JGI IMG/M metagenome (GOLD analysis project Ga0126342, IMG submission 92528) | Coral microbial communities from Lord Howe Island, Old Settlement Bay, Australia - Cyphastrea 1 metagenome | ecosystem: Host-associated > Invertebrates > Cnidaria > Coral ... | reverse complement strand
GAATTTCAGGATCCTAAAATGGAGGTACTGTACCATATAAGGCCATATTTTGTGGGGATATTCCCTTACATAGGCCTGAAAAATAGGCCTTATATATGGTAGGTACCTCCAATTTAGGTTCCTAAAATGGACATAACATTGGTATAACTGTTTTTTTTAAGGTCTGCATTTTGTCTGCCCTCTGATGAATTCCCTCTCATCTTCTGGCGAATCAGGTGGCTGTGACCTGGGGTCTTTGCCAATGACAAACTTGGTATAACCCATGGTAATTTTCAGCCCCATCTTTAAGAGGGCCACATGGGGCCCCGAACTACGGTGAAATCTATCCACAAACCCAAATGGGGATTCTGCCCAATACATCCCAATTTTGGGAAGGATCAAACCCCCTTACTAAACAGTTAGGCTAATTTTTGGCAGCATCTAAATGTATCAAGACATTAGCTTGATACCTCCAGATGTTTACATGGTTTCCGCCATCCGAGCCCTCAAAAAAATGAACAGATCTGCATGTGATCTGACGCATAAAATCTTTCCCTGGGATCTTGGAAAAATGTGGCAGTGTGTCAAAACCTTGTACCGCTGTAGTTCACATCAAAATAGCTGGGATTTATGGATGTTCATCCCCCTAAAAATGGTATTAATAGGTATTGATCCATACCAATGTCAGAAAGTGACATGTAAAAATGTTTACGTCCAAGCTCCAGAAGCTCCAGATATCAGATACCTCTGCAGAGTAAGAAAAATCAGCTGAGAAGGAGATGACATATATTCGGTACCCATAAAAAAAGTGGGAAAAACACGTGCAAAAAGATTATCCTCTGGTAATCAAAATAGCTAATGTGGTTAGAAAACATGTTAAAACAATCATAAATCATTCCCCAGTCATCACCAATTTTATAGGTGCTATGGTTACCATTCCCAGTCATGGGTGGTTTATGACATTGGTTTAACCACATTAATTTAATTTTACCATTATATCCCATTATATAGCTCATTATATATATACCATTTATATACCATTTACATACAATATTGTGATAACTCAATGGCCATCAAGTTTATTAATCACCATCAATCATCCATTCATCACCCAGTAATCAGCATTATTAACCACTATTCACCATTATCCATTGGTTATCCATTGGTTAACCTCAATTGGTTTATGACATTGTTTTAGCCACATTAGATGATGAACGGTAAATCATCAAACTGGCCATGCGTCCATCCCGCGGAATGGCGTTTCCGCGCCTCCCGCGCACGGAAGAGCGAGATCCCTTGCACGGCCGAAGGGAGAGAAGGCGCGTCCTAGCGCCGAGTGGTCAAAATGTCAGGGTAAAACATCGAACGTCCGAGATCTTCCAAGGGAAAATGATGGATCAACTATGATTTTAGTTGATTTTCTCCGGAGAAAATGATGGATATTGATGTTATCTTGCGGATTGAGTGATTTTCACCAAAACTGGCGACGTAACTTGATGATACCCAGCCTGAAGCCACAAGTGGCGATGAATTTTTACGCAGTGATCCATCCAACAGCGAAATGCAACTGGCGCCACTTTTTTTGGAGCAGACTACCAGTAACTTACTCCAATCCAACCTTACCCTCTGGTAGTTTAACATAGCGAACTAGAAAATCACCATGCTATTAAGAACAGTAAACCATCTATTTCTATGGGCCATGGCTTCCAGTTCGCAAACTGTTTACTAAGCGCATCTCTCCTGTTTGAACTCGTGGTAGCGGTACAGTGCTTCACCTGTGCATCCCCAGACGAGTGGAGAATATCTCATCGGGATAAACCCGTTTAACAAGATATAAATACTATGCATTGTATATATATATATATATGAGGGTGTATATATATATATACATATATATGTATGAATATACATATAATTAAATATAGTGTAATTATTATCTGGATCCACTATATCGTCTCCAATCATATCTCATTAATAAAATCTGGATAACCTGTGATTTACCCCAAAAGTTCGGGCATTTCCGGTGAGATCGCACTGAAGTCATCGTAAATTTTCCAGTTTTTTTCAGATCATGGTGAAGCTAACGTTGAAAATTAAGACGAAAACTAATTTTTGGCTGGTCAATGTACTAATTTTACCACTGATAGCAAAAGATTAAGTTGTACTAGTTCGTATCTAACCAAAGTTGACCCACGCATATATACTGTAAGCGTGTTGTCCCATATATAGCTGGCTTGTAACTATGACCAAATCAACCATTTGCTATAGCTGCTATCATCCCATTATCATCCCTACCCTCGGCAATCCCACAGTATAACTCAAGAACATTCCCACAAACCAGGTTATTTAATGTTATTTACACTTGAGCATTGAGCCGTGTCAAAAGCCAGATCCCAAAGAAATACCCTCTGGTAAACATACAAAAAACTATGGAAAACCACCATGCTGTTCATTGGTAAATCAACGATTTCTATGGGCCATGGCTTCCAGTTCGCAAACTGTAACAGTCATGACCAGAGGGCCATCATCAACTAACTGCCGAAAAAGGCCATCACCTTGCTGTTTGGTTCCCCCTGAAAAAATCATGTTTTAGGCTCCCAACACCCCAGGTCGAAGGGTGGTAACTGTAGTAACTTACCTTCCACTGTGGCTATCCTTTACCCATAATAGGTTAGAATTGTGAGAGGAATATGCCAGTCTATGGGATAGACCATAACTAAATCAAGCCACTTCACCCACATCAAATCCAGTCCTTTCTGAGTCCCCCAGCCGTTCACAAGGATCTTTTGAGACCCTGCAACCTTCATGTTGTTGTGAAGTTCTCGTACGAGCACCTCTAGAGGATGATTACCTCAGCAGGAGTTTCAGGACGCTAAAATGGAGGCACTGTACCAGAAAAAGGCCATATTTCTGGGGAAAATCCCTTTAGACGTTACATAGATCAGTACCTATGATTGAGATACCTGAAGTATTCCTTGAGAAATTGGGAATTAGGTAATTATCTAACCAACAAGAATGGAATTTGAGGTACCGTCTGGTTATTTAACATAGCCATGGAAGCCATGGCCCATAGAAATAGATGGTTTACCGTTCTTAAAAATGGTGGATCTTTCCATGGCTATGTGACAAATAATCAGATGGCAAACAGGAAAATTCCACGCTTTACAGATCTACCAACCGAGCCAATGTGTTTTTTTTTGCCATGGAGCTGATTACGAGGCTGGAAAACCAGCTTCAGCACGAGGGCTTCACATAGATGGTAACCAGCAAAAATGCTACTAAATTATGGGCATTTTGGCATTATCTAATACTTGGTGAATGAGAATATCAAGCATCAGTGCTGTGTATTGATCAATCAACTAGGGTTTATCTTGTGATTAGAGTCTAATTGCAGAAATGATGTCCCTTTCTGCGAAGAAACGGGTTTTTTTTGACGCTTGGGGGATACCCATCAGATCTTCGTTCACCCATTGGCTGTGAAACCCATGGGGTTAGCTCTCTACTCATCAGCCTGGCCTACATGGGACGTCCCCGGCCTATTGCTGGATGTTTTTATGGCTGGGAAAATTGTCGAAGTA
>Ga0126342_10002580_pt1:0-20000 | contig 28557 bp, 23 predicted proteins | sample Cyp1metagenome_FD_92528 | JGI IMG/M metagenome (GOLD analysis project Ga0126342, IMG submission 92528) | Coral microbial communities from Lord Howe Island, Old Settlement Bay, Australia - Cyphastrea 1 metagenome | ecosystem: Host-associated > Invertebrates > Cnidaria > Coral ... | reverse complement strand
CATTTTTTTCAATACTAAATCTCGTTTTAACTGGTTAATCCCGTGAAAAATATGATTGGGTAATCCCGATCTATGGGTAATCTTATACCCTCCAGTAAACTAACATATATAGAAAATGGTTCATTTAGCGCGATGATTTTATTTCTTGAAAATTGTGATGTTCCATAGCAAACGGTTGAATTGCCAGAGGGTATATCAAAATGTGTCCGAACAAAATCAAATGCCACCATTTTTACTGATTGAAATCCTCATTTTGTTGCTTCAATCTGATGGTACCCTCCAGTAATCAAACGTGGCAATGGAAAATTCCAAGATTATTCTCCCACTAATTCCTCAGTTTATAATTGATTCTCAGTTTCTTTGTTTGAGTACATCCTCGTTCCCTTCCCGTTCACAGCCGGCTCCAGCCACTACCCCTGCCTCTGCCAGCACCCTCACGCGGTTTTCCAGGCGACGCACACGCTTGGAATCCAAAACATGCCTGGATAACGCGCCAACAAAAACTTAGAAATTTGGGAAAAAGATTGGAAAATATTGGACACATTGGTGTAGCAAAGTTGTGGATTGAAGAAAAAATTAGAAGAATGAAGAATGATCCATCTATAGAACTCGGGTGTTTTTATTGCATAATTAGATGATATCGGTTTTGAAACACTTGTCGAAGCGGCCCCCAAGATCTCTTTTTCTTAGCTTCCAATCCCTTCTAAGTACCCTCTGGTAATTTAACATAGCTATTGAAAATGGTGATTCAGTTCGTGAATTTTCCCATTGAAAATGGTGATTTTCCATAGCTATGTTAGTTTACCAGAGGGTACCATAACTTTCTCAACTTTGAAAAGTCGTCCCTGACACAAAAAATGCATCGAATCTGGGGGGACGAGGTCCGCGGTGCTCGCGGAGCGATCTGGCGCCATGGAATCCCCAAGATTTTTCGGAAAAATGTTGGGAAAGTTGGAGGAACATCTGGCAGAAAATCTCCGAAAAGATGGGGGAAAATCAGACCCATATGCGAACCATGGTGCTGGTATATAGAAACCTACAATTCACTGGGTGATTTTGGACAAGGGCAAATGTTGGGATTCATATTCCAGCACCATGGATCACTTACTGGTGCTTAGTAGGGATTATTACTAGTGATTATGGATCATTCCCTCATTCCCTGCGTAAAAACGCACCAGTAAGATCAGGATTCAGAAGAGGTGCACGATGTTGAAGCACTGCACCAGATGTCCGGATTCCAAAGTCTCAGGCCATTTCTCGAAGTTCCTGGACGCAAACTTCGCGAAGCCGCAGGGATAGGACACGAAGAGCAAGTGGTCGTGATTCTCCCTGAAGCTGGGACCGGATGGCAAGCCAGGGACCAGGAAAACTAACAAAAAACGATGGAAAATCACCATTTTTTTTTGGAAAATCCATGATAAATGGCCATTTTCAATAGCTATGTTAAATTACCAAAGGGTAAACTATGGAAAGATCCACCATGCTATTAATGGGTAAATCCACTATTTCGACTGGGCCATTTTCAAGTTCGCAAACTGTTAGTTTACCAGGCCGGGCAAGTTTAGAAGTAGGATTCAAGGATGATTTATGAATCAGCTAAGATGGTTGAACTAGTAAACTGTTGCAACTGTTGGGTTTATGGTAGATATCTCTGATGTATATATCTATGGTTTTTCCGCGGGTTGATAAACCAACGAGCATATCGCGGGGCACCCCCTGGGCAGGTTGAGGGCAACTTTCCCCCATCTAGTTGGATGTGCAACCCTGTAACCTACTGTAGCTGGGTTGTCGAAATTCTAACCCAGTGACATATCAGATACACCATTATATCAGTTACTGATGAGTAAGTATACTTAACTGATAAGATTGTAACAACAAACATATGGCTACACAAAATGATGGATCCCAAGAGAGCCCCTTTCCAGATCCCTGGAACCAGATCCCACGAGTTTGTCTAAGTGGCTTACCCTCTGGTAATTGAACAGTTTGCGAACTGGAGAATCCACCCATTTTTAAGGGCTAAACCGACAATTTCGATTGGGCCAGCTATTCAAGTTCGCAAACTCTTAGTTTACCGGAGGGTAATCCCAATATCCACATGATTATCCCATGATTATCCCAATATTAATATTGTCCCATTATTGTTATTATTATTGTCATTTTCCATTATTATAATCCCATGACAAAATGTCCCAGTGGCGAAAAAACGATGGTTTATGGATGTTTATGGTTGATATAATGAACTAGTTCATGGGGGTAACTATGTTCTATAAATGAATGGGCCATGTTATTATAGCTATGTTAAATTAACATGGGGTATCTATACGAAGTTCCTAAACCATGACCCACCTAAACGATTGGTTTCTGGGTTCTTGATGGCAGGTCCCAAAGTTCGGCCACAAGAGCTTCTTTCAATAAAGGAAGGCGAGAGATAAACCTGGTTGGTGGTTTCAACCCCTCTGAAAAATGTGAAAGTCAATTGGGATCATTACTCCCAATATATGGAAAATCATTAAAAAAATATTCCAAACCACCAACCAGTAAACCCATTGAAAACATCTATTTTTACATCCCCAAAGATCTCAATATCCGCAACCACCAAAAAGATACAGTAGAACAATATGTCCAGGATGCTAGTTCGATGATGTGTTCCCCATACTTCCCAGGTGTCCAATTTGTCTATCTTTTTGGGGGTTGCGATAAATAAGATATCTCTGCACCAGGTGTCTGCAACGACACCAAGATATCCAGCCCCAAAACGAGGGAACCACAGAGCCCATTTTATCCTGCTGAACCACGCTTAAAAAGGATTCACTCAGACCTTGCTCAATGGATTTACACCCATTCCCAAATGGGTATGGGTCAAAATTGAGTAGCACCCTGAAATAATTCATGAAACGATGCTAAAAATGTTCTGAGCTGGTCTTACAAAATTTGGCCTCTTCCCAATTCATTGAATCCAGTGGCTTGTAGTTGTGCCGGTGGGACGTTTCAAAGAGACCCGCGTCCTCAGCGTCTTGACGACAGGAAGGGCTGGATCCCGCAAGTGCAAACAGTTTTGCAGTCTCCAGAAAGTCATATATATCATATACATATAGAAAGTCATATATATCATACATATATATATATATCATATATATCATATATATATATATATCAATTCAAGGGGGTCCATTGATTTTAGTGTCTTTCGTGATGAAAAAGTACATCTGCCAACTGCAAAATTAGGGTTCAACCACCTTTGGGACCACCATCCACGTACAGAAACAGCCAAAATGAGGGGTTCCCCGGCTTGAAACCTTGTTCTCCCAATGAAAATATCCCACCCTCTGGTAAACTAACATAACTATGGAAAATAGCAAATTTATAGTTGATTTGCCGATGAAGATGATGCTTTTCTATAGCTATGTTAGTTTACCAGAGGGTAATTGCAACTTTTGGTGGTTAAACGCATGAAATACACTTAGACTTAAATACTAGATTAGTCCCATTAAACCCCATTAAACCCCTAAACCTCCATGTTTTACTGGCCCTTGTTACAAACCCCTGGCTCTTTCAGGAGGTTTTTTATCGTCGTTTCCAAGTCGGAGGTTGTTTAGGTCCACGGAACCAGCTCCATCACAGCGCACTGATTGCACATCATTTCCTGGCGCCATGGAGGTTTTGGACTGGTACCCCTGAATCATCCATTTTCATAGGATGTTTCATTATCAACCATATTAAACCATCCATTTTGGGTACCTCCATTATTTTTTTTATGAAAAACCCATATATATATATACAATATATATATATATATGTGTATATATATATATGTATATATATATATATACATTACGAATGTCAAGCCCTTTGACACCCCTTTTCCTTACCACCGTTGCACCATGTTGACTCCCAGAGGTAGAGTAGAGTAACATGGGATATTCGCAAGTTACGAAGTACTTGGAGGATCATCTCACCCGTCGTAACTGGTGAGTAACCCTGTTTAGTAAGTACCCTAGCTGGATTATAAAACAAACAACTGGATTTAGTTATATAACAAACAACTGTTTTATATTGGTTTATAACTGTTTTATAATCCTAGCTTGAGATGATTATCCCATTTACAACTGGATTATAACCCATCGACTCACCAATTGCGATTCCAATGATTCTCCAATGTCCAAAGCTTCTGCGTTTTTGCCATAAAAAGTGCGAGATTTGGGGGGAGATCAAATGAAAAAGGAAAACATATGTGTTTCAACGTACAACATACATCTGCAAAATGTCCCGAAGACCAAGTCTGCGACCATTGATAAATCACATGAGGCCTCCGATATGTTGCTACAACAAAAAATGGTGCTCTATCCGCAACAAATCTCATCTATACTGGGTCAATATCTCCAAATACTACCCAGTATCAGTATATTTGAGATACTGTGGATGGGCCAGCGAAATCCTGCACCACCAATTTGGGATGGTTGAAATCCATCCAACATCATGGGATAAACGTTTACCATCTGGCAGTGGGTCAAAACCTTGTACCCCTTTTGTTCACATCAAAAAATAGCTGGGATTTATGGATGTTCATCCCTCTAAAAATTGTATTTTCATAGGTATTGATTCATAGCCATCTATCAACTTATCAACTGGTGATGAACGGATTTCGCTGGCCCAAAAAAACAGTATGTTCACAAAATCCCATGAAATCACCATTTTCCCTAGTAAAATCACCATTTTCCCTAGTAAAATCATCATTTCGCTACCAATTCTTTCGCATCACCGGGGGGATCCCTCGGCAAACCGACCATCACCGCACAGCCCTAGCCCTACCTCCGACATGGGAAGCACGAACTTCGCCAAGCTGCTGCTGGGTACCTCAGAGTTCACCCATGGGCACCAGGCTCCCAACACACGGTTGCGGGGGGGGTTGGTGAAGTCACCGTTATCCCATAGAAATAGTGGATTTTTCCATAGAAATAGTGGATTTTTCCATAGAAATAGTGGATTTTTCCATAGAAATAGTGGATTTGTCCATAGAAATAGTGGATTTGTCCATAGAAATAGTGGATTTGTCCATAGAAATAGTGGATTTGTCCATAGAAATAGTGGATTTTTCCATAGAAATAGTGGATTTACCCACTAAAAATGGTGGATCTTTCCATTGAAAATGGTGATTTATAGTGGATTTACCCACTAAAAATGGTGATTTGGAATGGTTGTGACAGGGTGAAATTTATGGTTATTCATGGGTTATCGACCAAAAACTTACTGGTGCTAAAGGTTAGTAGGGTTGCTGGATGGGTTGGGAATGGGGTTGCTGGGATGATGAAATTATATGAAATTACGAATGTGATGAAATGGATCATTCCCGAAAATTCCCTACGTAAAACGCACCAGTAAGTTGTAGCCATGAAAGTAAGCTCAGGTGCACCCCAAAGTACCTTGGATTCTCCAGATTTCAGGCTTTCTTGGATGGGAAGCTGAACTTATAAACTACAACTTTGTTATATGAACTATTGTGGATAACTAAACAGTTACAGTGGATTAACAGTAACTTTATAAACTGTGGATATGAATCTATAACTTACAGATTCGATGGGAAACTAAACTTATAAACGAACAATTGGATTTGTGGATATGAATCTATAGCTTTGTTCGAGCCGCTGGAGCCGATTTCCGCAATGTGATGTCACCGTGATGTCACCTACTTAGATAAGTTTGTTGAAATAAGTAGCTGGCTGAAGTGTTGGGTTTGTCGTAGGTATATCTGGTACACCACCTGGTATACCCTCTGGTAAACATACAAAAAACTATGGAAAATCACTATTTTTAATGGGAAAATCCACTATAAATGGCAATTTTCAATAGCTATGTTAGTTTACCAGAGGGTACGAGCTATGCCATCTATGTCGGTCAATATGTCAATATCCCTATCTATGTTACCCTCTGGTAAACTAACAGTTTGCGACATTGACAATGGTGATTTAGTTCGTGGATTTACCCATTAATATGGTGATTTTCCATAGTTTTCTGTATGTTTACCAGAGGGTACTTGTGCTAAACGTAGGGAATTTTCGGGAATGATCCACTGGCTAAGTATCAATAATGTTCAATAATCATCCCAGCAACCCCAGCAACCCATCCGTTCCCTACGTTTAGCACATGTTACATGTTTTGGGTATATTTCAGTTGGTCCAATTGGCCCTTGGATATGCCACAGTATTGGATGATTGGCGACAGAGAGCTGGCGACATCCCACCAGGTGCTCCCCCAGGTAAGGTGAACATAGTTAGCCCTATTGACTAGTTCGATATATCTACCATAAACCATTGTTAAACCACAAATTAAACCACTTATATCATCTTATATCATGATATATATATATATATATATATATTGTATATATATATATCCCTAATCAACCCGTTATCGTTGTTATAAACCAGCTTAGCTAACTAAGTATGGGGTCCCACCTTGCATCATATTCCCATTACATCCCCATTCGACCACCAGTTTCATTACTGAAATCCCCATATTTGATGCGCTGAAACCCGGATGGATGCGCTTCACCAGCTTGTGAAATCATCATGTTTGATGGTTAAACCCTGAACATGTCATGTCCAATCACCATTTTTCATGGTTTTTGTGATGGTTATCCTGAGTTATCCTCCTGAAAACAAAGAAAATTATGTGGAAAGCCCGAACTACCCTCTGGTAATTTAACGTAACTATGGAAAATCACCATTTATAGTAGGTAAATCAACTATTTCTATGGGCCATTTTCAATAGCTACGTTAAATTACCAGATGGTAAACCTCCATTTACTTCGAGGATTTCGTCGCCGCCACGAAGAGGTTGACACGGACATCCCTGGCACCGAAAACTGAGCCTACGGACTCCAAAGAATTGGAGCGCCTGCAGCGGGAAGGCCACGTGTTTTTTTCAACGGGGGAATGGATCGGATTTAACTATGGAAAATCACCATTTTTAATGGGAAAAACCACTATTTCGACTGGGCCAGCTATTCAATAGCTATGCAACAAATGTTCAATAGCTATGAAACTGAGAATCAATAACTATGGTTTATAGGTGATATATCTTGATATAGTCTATAATTCTATAGTATTCATAGGGGTGTTTTAATTCTATAGTATTCTGGAATGGCCATGGATATAAGTGGATCTATTCGATTCTATGCATCAACGATATCGCGCGATATATCAACTTTGCAGTTGCCAGCCAAAATCGGTGACTATCCCCAAATCTGCTTGAAAGGACCAAAACTGGCTGATGTCACCAAAAATGGTTGAAGGGATCAGCTGACTTCCAATGTAGGAATGGTTCAACACTTTGAAAGCCCGAGATGAAACCTATGCTGGAAATCAGACCAAGATCACATCGAGACCTGCTTGGGTTACCGCTTTGGATGGAAAATGGAATATATATATATATATATGGATATATCCCCAAAGTGTAGGGGAAATTCAACGGGGAACCTGATGAGTTTCAGCATCAAATTGGCCATTTGACATCGCGACAGTCGCTGATTTACCTTTCTTCAGCTTTGCCGTCATGGCAATGTTAGATTCCCAGAGGGCACCAAAATTTTGAGGCACCATTTTCCCCACTGCATCTGGAAATTGCGTCCCATGTCTAACGGTGACTTCGCAGCGATGTTGCAATAATGTATCCAGATGATACTACCAGTGGCCTGTTTGTTGATGAATCTGTATCATATCCCGGTTTCTGTTGCTTGATTCCCTAGATTTTGTTGCATAAACCCCAATCTGCAATTGTTACCCTCTGGTAATTTAACATAGCTATAGAAAATGGCCATTTATAGTTGATTTTCCCATTAAACATGGTGATTTTCCATCGTATGTTTACCAGAGGGTAAGTCCGTATATTCCATGGTTGCGTCCCCATAAAAATTTGTTGGTTACAATCCATTGAATCGGATAAATCCCACTACTGAAAATCCCAAACATTGCTAGCTAAATACCTAATTCCATGGTAAAATCCCCCCTATGTTCAGATGTTTGCTTTGGCTTCCCCACATGTTCATATTAAACTTGATTATATAAATCTTAAAACCAATCAATATTAAATTCCATCGAAGTCCCACTCAAATCCCATGAAAGTCCATCAAAACCCATTCAAATCACATTAAAATCCATCAACTCTCATCAAATTCCATTTAAACCCATTTAAAATCTCATGAAATCCCCATCGGTACGTCTTCAAAGCCACCTGACCCCTGACCCCGCCTGTTTGTTGAGGTCTTCCGCGGAGGACATCAAGGGGGCTCCCATCGACTCGGGCCCTCGAGCCTGGAAATTTGTTCGAAGCCCGGCATGGGAGTTTCATAGGGGTTTTGTAAGGATTTTAGTTGGATTTTAGTGGGAATTTAATGGGATGTTAGTGGGATTTAATGGGATTTCAGTGAGTTTTAGTGGGACTTAGTTCGATTTTAGTGCGATGTTCATGGGATTTAATAGGATTTAACCATTCGAAATGACGATTTAACCAGGGGATTTTGTAAGGATTGATGATGATTTCAAGGGGGGAGGTTCGAGGAAAAATGGTGGAATTGATGGGGATGTTGAAATGGTCCTTTTTTTCATGTGGTTTTGATGGGAAACAAATGGCATTGAAATGGGATGAACCAGCTAAATACGGTGGCTGGGGACGTGTTTTTGGGGATCTGGATATGATCAAGGGGGTGATTTAATGTTGAGACAGATCAGCAATGGTGAAAATTGGATTTGATGATTGTCTACTTGTATGTTGATTAATGGGATTTATGGAGGATTTGATGATTATCTAATCCTGGTGTCATGGAAAATTGAATGGAGAATTAAAATAGATTGATCCTATTTATGCAAATCGGCAGGAAACCTTTGGTCCCATCATCCAAGTCTAGGATTAGTTAATTTAGACATCATGGTATTGATGGTGGCATTGCCCGGAAAGTGATCGTTATATGAAGATATGTGACGATATGTAAACTTATTATATATATATACACTCAATTGTCATCCCCTTTTGTCATGGTGAAAACATGACTGGAGTTGTCTTTTTCCAGTTAGAAGTTTATATTATTACCTATACATATATATATATATAACTACATCTATCTAACCATAGTTATAGGGGTTGTATTCCAACTTATGGAGCTTTACACCTGCACTCAGCCAATCTCCCCAGGTCACCCTGAGAAACGCTGGACTCGTTGGCTCCACTTCTTCATCCTTGATCGGCTGATCACCGTTGAATCACCAGTTGGAAACGGTTACCCTCTGGTAATTTAACATAGCTATGGAAAATCACCAGTTTTAATGGGAAAAACCACTATAAATGGTAATTTTCAATAGCTATGTTAGTTTACCAGAGGGTATCCAACCCTTTATCCCATGGATTTTCCAATGGTTTCAATGGTTTCAACATGTTTCAACCATCCCAAATTGGTGCAGCGCAAAACAACGGTGCAGCTTACGCGCAGCTTACCCCATCTGTGATGGGTCCAATCCTTCTGGGACAGGAATCAGCTGGTCATGTGACTCCATGCTGTTTGCACTTGGAAGTGCAGTGAAATGTCAGTTCAGTGCACGAAGAAAAAACAATTCATGGCGGTTGGAAAACCATTGATATACCTATGGTTAATGCCTATTAATAATATTAATATACCTAGTCCTGATATGGTGAATACCTATGGTTAATCACCCATGATATACCCTCTGGTAAATTAACATAGCTATTGAAAATGGCCCAGTAGAAATAGTGAGTTTTCCCATGAAAAAATGGTGGATCGTTCCATCGTTTTTTGTGAACGTTTACCAGGCCGGGTACCGATTTTCATAACCAGTCCTGCAGCCCCATCCAGGGATCCCTTGGAGAAACTGACAGGCCCAAGGTGCGTCCTCATCCACACCTTCTATGGACTCCTGAGGCTATGGACCTATGGCTTGGAGCAACCCTACCTGCAACGAGAAATGTATAAAACCTGATTTTCGAAGGGAAAATGATGGGTCAACTGTGATTTTAGTTGATTTTCTCCGGAGAAAATGATGGATGATATTGATGTTACCCTCTGGTAAATTAACATAGACCCTGCCAGATAAATAGGGGTTGGAAGACTAGTGAAACCACTATAAATTGGTCATTTTCGGGGTCTATGTTAATTTACCAGAGGGTATACTATACACATGTTCCATGCTGTGTATGTATATGTATGTGAACTTATATAGATGTGTATATATATGGATATGTCATCCTTCTTGGATTGATCAGCCTGACGATCATTTCATGATGTCATCAAAAATTCTAGTCACAGCCCCCCGAGATGGTAGTTGGGGATGGGTGGCGGAGCTTTGAACTCCTTGAGATGTAAGACGGCCATATTGCCGGAACTATGCTCATCACAAACCTACAAGTAGGAACAATGATACCGCACAGCGTTCCTCTGCATTTTTGGCCAGAAGCTTTCCTCTTTTATGTTCAAGGATATGTCATCCTTCTTGGATTGATCAGCCTGACGATCATTTCATGATGTCATCAAAAATTCTAGTCACAGCCCCTCAACCACGAAGTGCTTTGGCCAAAATGGATGCTGCAGCGGCTGCCAGAGACCAAGGGTATGGTTGAGCCACCAACGTCCAGAATTTGCCGTTCGGCGCCACGCCTTTCAGGGGAAGGTGAGGCCGCTGTGTCTGGGAGCATATATGAGAACCAGAATTGCATCGAATCGACAATGACTCCAGACTGATGAAATTGTAAACCAAACGCGTTGGCTTTTTCCACACTTCTCCATACATACAGAAGTCCAAATCACAGAAACGTGAACCAGTTTGTTGTAGGAATTTCTGAAATGGGGTCATCTGCCATGCCATGGATGTGAGGGGATTCTCCAGCACAAAGGGAACTTGTGATAAATAGCATTGCCGAAGTATGCGCATGGTAAATGAAAAAAGTTGATTTCCTTCTCGAACTTTTCGTTGATCTGAACTGTTAAGTCCAGGTAACCCCCATAGAAACTCGTCTGACCGCAGTGGCCCTGGCCCCACACCATCGTGCTTCCTAGCCCTTGAAAAAGTCGTGCAAGGCATACCTAGCCAAATAAACTCCACCCTGCCCTGCGAGATCCAGTTCAGAATCCTTTGCTCAATCTCACTCAGCAATACGTTGTGAGAGGGAAAAAGACATAGATCAATAGGAAACACGCTCAGACCCTCCTTTTTCAGCATCGTAGAGATCCTAGCAGATCCCGCAAAAATCTCCAAGCAAAAACGCTCGGGCAAGGGCTTGCTGGTGAAAACATCAGGCCACACGCTGTCTACATTGCTCTGGCTGGCACTCTTCCTGCCATCACCTTTTCCATGTTTCTCTCCGCCCAGGTGCAAAACGCTAGCTTGTCTGGTTTCAGCTTTGTTAGCAACTGCTGCACTCGACCTGTCTTGGCATAGCGTCTGACGCTCTGATCTGTCACCCATCTGCCCCTGGACTTCACGCCCTGGAAATCTCGAAAGCCACTGCTGAGATCTTCTGAGGCCCCGCCATGTCGCAGCTGGTATGGATGCAAATCTTTGATGCCTAGCAACTCTCCTACCTTTCGAAACTCCTTTCGATACTCCTCCATGGTGAATGTGAACAGGGTCTCGTCCTGACTGCTTTGTTGTGTCGCTAAATCCAGCAGGAACTTTCCTATCCACAGCGTCTTTGGATTGTCTAGCCTGAGTGATGTGTCGTATGTGCCCACCTTGTCCGGCTTCCCTGCTTCGAAGTCCCTCACTACCACATTGACCATTCTGAATTGAACCCCTGCCACCGCAACCGGTGCCACCACATTGCGGCCCAGCAGTGTCAAGGCTTCGCCTGGCCTCAAGTAGAGGTCGAAGGCCAGCAGGGTCATCAGGGCCATGTTGTTGTTCCCCCGATGCTTCATGATCATCGCCATTCCAAACATGAGCACTCTCGGCATTGGTAATCTGCTCTGCGCAGGCATCACCTTTCTCCATCCCCTCAGAGCTCTCCGACTGCGATGAAGTTGGCCTCTCAGCCCAATGTGGAAGAACTCCAATGCCGCCAATGTTTTTTCTCCTTCTGCTGGAGGACGGCGGTCCAGGTACAGGACGTCCATGTAGTCCGCCAGTACTTTGTCGGCCACGTCGCATGACTGGGTGAGAACAATGTCGTTCTCCTTCGAGAAGGCCTCTAACCGTTGGTAGTAGCCTTTGTACTGGAACTGAATCTCTGAACTCACACTGCATAGCTCCAGACATGTCATTTTTCCACCCACTGCTCTCTTCCCAGCATTCTCCAGTTTGATTGGCTGCACTGTTCTCAACTTCCTCTGCTGTTTCTGGGTCCTGACTGCCTTCTCCTGACCCTTCAGCACACGACTCTTCACCTTTTTCTTGTCTTGCAAAGAGGGATCCATGGGCTGCCCCTTCAAAAACCTCTTGTTGATCGAAGCCTGGGGCTTCCTCTCTACACCCTGGCACTGGCGCCGGATAATGGGCTGGCCTCGCCTCTGCTGAGACGAAGGAGCCACCAGTACCCGGCTTGATCTGCCCTCTGGATGGGGCATCAGCAACGTTGACTTCTGATCGCACCCAGCGAGGTTTAAGACCAATATTTGCTGCCAGGCAAATTGCTGAGATCCTTTGGATCACCCTAAGAAGATCAAAAGAATGGGCCCTACCCTTGCAGATTGCAAAGACCAGAGCCAAATTGTCTAGCAGAATAAGATGTTTCTTGTTCCGGTAGCTGCTTGATCTGGACATGCGCCGCACCGCAATCAACAGTGCCCTTGCTTCTTTCAGTGTGATATGCTCTTCCGTATGAGCCCATTTACCCATCTTCACAGTGCACCATTGCAATGGTTCCATCAAACTGTCTGGTATTTCAGGAAAATCATTATTAGCAACATATTCATCCTCCAGGTTCACCTCGTGCATGTCCCCCACAACCGTCCGAATATCCGCTAATATATCCCAGCCTTCACTCCTCTGCCGTGGTTTCCACAGCTCTGCCGGCAGGCGCTTGAATCGCCAGCGCTCGTTCCACCTACCATGCTTTTTTGCCAACAGGGGTGTGCAATCACGTTCACAAATTCCGAACCCCATAGGAGAAGCGTCAGAACATGTAATTGTGGAGCACCACTCACGTCGCAAATCCGCAATCAAAAGTGGCGCTATTCCAGCGAAGATCAGGCACTCATCTTGTTCGGACTGAGTGAGCTTTCTTGCACAAGATTCTGAAGTTGAAAAATCATACAGTTTTCTGAAAACACTCATGCCACATCTATTTAACACACTAACAACCATCGAGTGACCCAACAACCGTTGAATAGTCTTAGGGGAAACGACAGAGTTGGCGGCCATTTCAAACGCAAGAATAATTTTCCAAACTTTGCTGTTTGTTGGCCTAACCTGTCCCTTTGCACCGTCCACGACCCCACCTAAAGTTTCGAACAACGAGTTTGCATCCAGATGCTCATGCAGCTCGAAGCCAATCTCCTCCAATGCAGTTGCCATAGTTACCTTCGCGGATTGGCATGCAGTGGAGTCAGTGCAAATGCTATGCAAATTGTCACAGTATGGCATGATGCAAATGTTGTTCTTCTCCAAAAGTGGGGCCGGCTGACCCTCCAGAAATAGGTGCTTCTCATCTAACCCCAAGGACTTCAACGCTTGTTCTGAGTGCATATGTTGTACCAAATAAAAGGACCAGCTGAAACCCATAGGCAGTACCTTAATCACCGGCACGTTGTTTCCACCAAGACCCATGTCCCCCCCATGTGTGATCCGCTGCACTTCCACATCCGAAATATCCCACTTCAGACCAAAAAACTCTTGTAAACCAGGCTCCATATTTACCGCATAGAAACAGTCTTTAATGTCAGCCCCAGCCATATATAGCGTTTCACCAGATGGAAGTTCGGCTTCACTCAACGCCGCAAGGGAACCCAACCGTGTCTGTGGTGGAGGTTTGAAAATCAAATTGGTCTGACGGCAATCAAGAACTAACCTCTGCCTTTGCACCTTCTTCCCATCAATCACCTTTGATTTTTTCGAAACGCAGAATGCTCCAACTCTACCTCGACAGCTTTCAGCAAAGTTTAAAACTCCGCTCTGATACAGCCTCTCCAGAAGCCGCAGGTACCCTGTCCTACTGTTGAGCAACTCATCATTGTATGGCTCCATCCCGGCCGCACTGTCTGTGAGGTCACACCATTTGTCAGCATCTGCAAGCATGAAATTCTCAAAGTCAACCACCATCTCTTTGACTGGACCAGAAAGCGCATCCACCAGCCGAACCCCTCCCACCGCACCTGATGGCAATGACAAGGAATCCAACTGCATGGGCACTGGAGATCCGGCATCAACCTCCTGATCTGCGTAGGAGGACGGCACCGAAGCCCGAAGCACCTTAAGGGCTTCTGAGCGAGATGTTTTTGGTGGGGGACCCAGCTCATCAATGCGCTTCCGGATGTTCTCAATCGCAAACCTCTGGACCTCCAACAGAGAACCAAAATTGCTAGTGACCTTCTGCGCAAATTTCTTGGACCCACCATGAAAAAGTGAATTCAAGGCATGGATGGCCTTGTTGACATAAACTGTCTTGCCATGCCTACGTGCAATTCTCTGCCTTACCGCCCTACACACTTTCTTGTTCACTGGCTCCTCATTGCTAAGCATAGGAAGAGGAAAAACATCACGTTGTCTACCATCACCAGTGCAAGGTTCATGAAAAATAGGGCTAGACCAGCTCTGTACCATGACCAGCTGTGAAAAATAAGGACTGGGCGCCGGTCTGAACAAACCCAGCCCCTGACACACCCTAACTGTTCGCCTGCCCCGACCCGCGACCCTTCCCGTCGCTTTTTGCGGGGCCACCACCTCCCTTACCTTTAGCTTCAGCCAGCTTCCGCCTCTCCTTCAGGATCTGAGACTCCGCATGAAGGCCTTTGGATACGTGTTCCTTGAGTGCTGGTACCACTATTCCTCCACCGGCACGGTATTGGTTGCCTAGGAATAGATCTGCTCCGTCGTAGCTTGGAGCAGCGGGATTCAATGCATGAGCCTGGGCAATGAGCTGACGACGACGAACAATCAGCTCCATGCACCCCAGATTTGCTGCGTTGAGACAATCATATGTGATGCAAACGTCCAACACCCTAGCTAACAGTTCGTCTTCATGAATAGCTCGATTTGAATCAGGAATCTTTGCCTGTGCAACCCAGGCCAAATGCTGCCCGTAACATGACTCCGATATGCTTCCAACCGCCCTCAAATAGGTAAGACATGTCCTAGGCTCAAACGGAAAATCATCGAAAGCTACCTCCACCATCTCCCCAACTGCTTCCTTGAAAACACGACTTCTCTCACCATTGGGGTTGTATGATATCTCCATAGTACGGACATCTTCGGCTGCATACAAATCATCACCATCCGCTGCTTCACTAGAACGCGCCAGTTTGATTCGTTCTTCACAGAACTCTGCCAGCTTGTTGGGCTCAATCTTCTTGATAAGGACAACCCTGTTTCTGCCATTCCCATCATTCAGATTCATCAACCCAAATTCATCCAAACTGGGACAATTGGGTGGAGGATTCACAACATCCCCAATCTTTTTCCCTTCCACCATCTCTGCCAAGACCCAAACACGACTGTCCTCTCCGACAGCCTCAACCCCAGCGCCACCAGCTGGTGCTGCCGCCGGTGCTGCGCCACCACCAAGGTGAACTGCTGCCGCTCCCCGGCGGACGATCTCTGCTTCTGCTTCGGCACGACCAGCCGTCATCAGCTGGGCTAGCTCTTGGGCTGACATTGGGGCAAAAGCATAGATACAGTTTCTGGGAACCCTCGGGGGCAACCCTCCATTGGGACCTCCATTGTAGAAATGAACTATGTCTGGGTTGCTATCATGAAGAACCTCCATATACACGTCCTTGTCTGGGGTCGCAATGATGAACTCATGTCGTCCCATATCCACTACAGCCAGCACCAGTCGTGTATGAACCACCCTGGGTTGCTCACCATAATCCATGTAGACCACATCACCTACGTTCACCGCCATCTATCCTAGGATCTGCAAGCCTCTGACTGGACCGTAAATGCCCTTTGACTTCCCTTTGACAGAAAAGTCCACTTCTCTGACCCCCTCCCGGCTTGTCACCGTGATCTTGAATGCCAATGCCGCTTGCGTAGCGACAACCACCAGAACAGCCAGAGAAATAGAGCAAATCACCCAGCCACTTGTCACACCTCCCCCCTCACCTTTCTGAACGCAAGCACACTCACACTTGCACGGAGCTATCTCAGGCTTGGGAGTAAAGTATTCTTTAGTAAGCCACCCGCAGATCCAACTAGCGCCCACTGCCACCACCAAGGTAGTATCCATGGGAAGGATCTAGCTTTGAACTCCTTGAGATGTAAGACGGCCATATTGCCGGAACTATGCTCATCACAAACCTACAAGTAGGAACAATATATACATATACGTGATACGTGGAGGTAAGTCTGCACATAGATTCCCAACAGTGCTTGGCTTCTTGTGCGCATCCAATCCTGGTTGGGAAAAATCCCATATGTCCATTCTATGTCCATTTAAATCCCATACAAGTCCCATGAAATCGCAATAAAATCCGAAAAGAATCCCCACTAATTTGATATAGTTATATCATCCCCGCTATATATATATATCATAGTTGGTCCGGCAATCAAACATGGCGCTTGAAAAATCCTCCATTTATGGATGATTTCCCAGCTTGCCATGGAGCTAGTCTGGTTGGTGGTTGAGCCCTACCCGTCTGAAAAATGATGGAGTGAAAGTCAATTGGGGATGATGAAATTCCCAATTAATATGGAAAGTCATAATCCATTCATGTTCCAAAGCACCAACCAGTGATGATACTGGAGGGTATATTCCATAATCATCCCATAATCATCCCATCTTCAAAATCGATTGAGACATCGATTGGGAAATCTGTATCCATCGGTTGAAACTTCGTGGCAACTTGGCATGAAAATCACCGGATAAAAACCCCTTGGCATCAAGAAATCTCCTGGCCCTGGACTCCTGGACGCTACATTTAATAAATACTGAAAAAAAATGAGTCATCTCAGAATCATCCGGGTTATGGATGCTGGATCCAAGAAATACTTCAAACAGGCAACCAGCACCTGATATGCACAGAGTCACTACGAATCAAATAGTGAGGAATCTGCCTCTTTCCTCCTCCTCCTTGCAATTTTTTTCGGGCCGTTAAAAAGCTGGGTCTTGAAAACCAAACATGGCATCAATTCATTTGTTCATCCTCTGGTCATCAAACATGGCAATGGCTCCTCTTCGTCCTGACAGAAGTACAGCACCTGACGAAGGTCACAGGGAGTCGCAGTGTGGTGATGCTGCTGACGATTGCGAAGCTGGCACAAAACTGCACAAAAAACTGTGTGAGTTCATATGGGTTGTAAGATACTTACTAATCCCATTATCGTCTTTCTTCTCACATGTATTTGCTGCACATTATTAGCTGCTTAATCCCCTGAAAAATACCCGTGTGTGATGGTAAAACCCACATTTGTCCGCATGTTCGTTGTTCAAATCCCTTTTTTTCATGGCTCGATCCCTTTGTCTTTTCATAAATATCCCGTTATTTCGAACATATGGTTGCTTAGATCATATGTATATATATATATATACATATGTCTGATAGCATATGCAAAACAAAATCCCCGTTGTTCTATCACCAAGTCATCATATTGCATTAAATCCATTATATAAATCCCGAGTATTCATTAGAGATCATATCCCCATGGTCTTCCCACAGTTCCATTCATTATCCCCATTAGTTTAAAACATGATCATCGACAATAATAACCTATTACCCTCTGGTAAACTAACAGTTTGCGAACTGGAAAATCCACCCATTTTTAATGGGTTTATTTCCACTATTTCGATTGGGCCATTTTCAAGCTAGCTTTTTGTATGTTTACCAGAGGGTAAATAGCTATATTGATTACTGTAATCACCTGAGGATGGATCTCAAAACCTCTCATGACTTTGGGGAATGAACATCCATAAATATCAGCTACAGTATGGTGTGAAGACTAGGGGAATCCATTTGTGTTTTGACCCAAGGAAGGCACATTCATCACATCAATCTGATATACTTATCAATAAGATTTTCCCCAGTGCATCTCCATTATATCCCACTAGTTTGATATAGTTATAGAATTTTAAGTTAGTCCCATTATAATCACATCACAAAATCCCATTTACCCTCTGGTAATTTGTTACATAGCTATTGAAAATGGATATTTATAGTGGATTTACCCATTAAAAATTGTGATTGTCCATCGTTTTTTGTATGTTTACCAGAGGGTAAATCCCATAGATCACCAATGTTTATCAAATCCCTGCGCTTATAATCAATATCACAATGGTCACAAGTCTCTCACAAATCCAGGTGTCTTAAGTCATGGGGCTACCCCAAATCACTGAGTTAAAAATCATGTCAATATGATTTTCCATGGAAAAAAACATCCAGCTATTGGGGTACCTCCATGACTATGGAAACCCCCATCCCTATTTCTGTTGGCAAATTCTCCATATTCCGTTGGAGAAGTATCTGCGATTCTTAAATCCCTATAGTCCATGGGTGAATCCCCATGTCTTTGTTGGTTACATTGTGTTACATTCCATTCGCATAAATCCCATCAAAATCCTAAATCCCATTAAAATTCGCATAAATCCCATCAAAATCCCATTAAATCCCATTAAAATTTCATTAAATCCCATTAAAATCCCACTAAATCCCATTAAATCACCATTAAATCCCATTAAAATCCCATTCAAATCCCATTAAAATCCCATGAACATTGCGAGTTAAATACCTCTTTTTCCATGATCAAAACTCCCCAAAAATTCGGAGTTAACTCAACGCGCCGCGCCTCGGGTGGCTGCGATGGAAGTCGCGCCAAGAGTAAGGTGCCCAGCAAGGCATCACCGAAGCCGTCCATGGCGCGTGGCGAAAGGACGAAAGGAACGTGTTGGGATCTGGAAGCGTTGGGTATGGCTGGAATTCATGGGGATATATGGGCTATATCATATATATATACATATATACATATATATATACATATATATATATACATATATATATATATGTATGTATGTGTATGTATATATATATATATACATATGTCTATATCTATATCTATATATCTATATCTATATTACTAGATTCTTATCTGTATTACTGGGAATCTCTCCAGTTCTGGAATTCAGCGGATGCTTTGGTGAATCATGGACTTTTTATTCAAAGAAATGCTCCCTGGTCCCTCAGAGCCACGCTAAAAGAACCGAAAAATGGGGTCTGTTTTGGTGGTACAAACTGTGGAGCTGTCAGAAAATTGTGGAGGTGTCAAACAACCAAATTCTTTTTATTCTAAAACTGTGGAGGTGTCAGAAAAAAATCTCTGGCTGTCGAGTGGGAGGTGCAAGGTCTGTGTTTGCTTTCAGTGGCGGAAAAACTGTTCGTGACTGGACAATTGCAACATATCCCACTAATCTGGATACATTATGATATGTCACTAATCTGAGTTAAGGCCAATTGGGGATGAGTCCCCATATAATTATATATATATAATTATATAGAATCTGTCGAGACCAATGAGCTTTGTGTAGTGAGATCATCCATCATTCAAGTCCTGGGTTAGACTTGGCCAGTCATGTTTGTCGGTCTCGCTGATCAGCTGATCTCCAATGGCCATGAGACGACGACGTATCGATTGCAGCGGCTGCACAGCTGATCTTTGAGCCAAGCTTCAAAAGTCACTGATGCTTGGTGGTGCAATTTCACCATCTTGAAAAATCATGGAGTTAAAGTCAATGGGCTTGGGATGACATCCCATATATGAAATGGAAAATTCAAAATTCCATGGTTTGAAACCACCAATGAGTATTTTCATGGTATTTCAATGGGATATATATATATATATATCTGGTTGGTG
>Ga0126342_10002579_pt1 | contig 28561 bp, 13 predicted proteins | sample Cyp1metagenome_FD_92528 | JGI IMG/M metagenome (GOLD analysis project Ga0126342, IMG submission 92528) | Coral microbial communities from Lord Howe Island, Old Settlement Bay, Australia - Cyphastrea 1 metagenome | ecosystem: Host-associated > Invertebrates > Cnidaria > Coral ... | reverse complement strand
GTGCGCGCAGCTTTGCCCAAGCCCAATATGTCAGAAAAGTGGGTCAAGAGATTTTATGCCAATCTATCCAAAACCAGCAGCCCAAATCCAATGAAAAAGGCCCATTTCCCACGAAATTGACTTCCATTCGGATCATTTGCCCCGGGTCCAGCTGAGCTCGTTTGGCAAGGGTCTCAAAGCCATCTTGGATGAAGTCAACGACATTGTTCCATCCCATGGGGGCCGACCGCACTCTGGGGTATCCAGCCTCGGGGTTCCCATCATGGAATGCTGCTCCACTGGCTTTGCGGTTGAGTACGAAGTATCCTCGCCAAGCATACCCCGGACGGTACACATGGAAGCCGTGTTTTTGGTCTTCCGCACAGCACAAAATCACTTCATCATCATGAAGGTATAGACGCCCCCATGAGGGCCCGTACCCCATACGTTGCGAGGGTTTGCTTGGCACCCGACGCTGAAAGCTGTTCGAAGGTATGAGGTTAATGATGAGCCGCAAGGTTCTCAGCCAGGTCTGATCCTCTCGCAGGACCCACCCCTTGTGCACTCCAAATGCTCCATTCCGCACTGGGGTGTCTTTGTACCTCAGCGTCTCTGCGGGTTTCTCACGCTCCAGCATCTCCGACTCCACCAAGTGGGATACAATCTTGTCCCATTCATCCTGATTGGTCACTTGAACTGCAGCAGTGGTGCGGGGATGAGTTAACTCCTCGTCTGGAACCCTAAGCAGCTCAGGGGTTTCCACGAAAGGCTTCAACTCCTCGCTCACAACTTCGCAAAGATCAACACGCCCGGCTTCACCTTTCCCTGGGGTCGTTGGGCGGATGGCCTCCAGGGTCAGCGGATATGACTTTCCAGCCCCTGCTCCTGTATAGATGCCACTGAGGTCCTCAGACAACTCATCCCACTCACCCAGGGTCAGCTTCTCATGATTTGTCTCGACCCAGGCCTGCGCGTAGTCACGCTGCCTAGTGATCACTTCAGCCTGTGCATCCGTCCACGCTATAGAATGGCTCATAGTGTCCGTCAGCATTCGAGCAGTGCCTCCCCCGCAGTACATCGCATTCATCATCAGCACCTGTAGCCAGACCCACGCCTCAGCTCCTGTGGTCTCGGCCATTTGCTCAAATCGTTCCAATTCTTCATTCTGGAGCGGCTCATTAATGAAAGCGGTCTCGGTGAGCAATTCAATCAGCTTGCTCTCCTCTGCAGTTCCTGGCGGCAAGGCCATCGGGAGCAACTCTACCGCCGACTTCTGAAAGGTCTCCAAAGCGCAGCATAGGAAACTTCGTGTGAAGTTCCCCAAGTGGCCCGGGCGATGGAGCAACATAGTCTTAAGCATCACCCCGGCAAGCTTCAGAGTCAGCGGCTTTGAGAATAGCTTCCTCAAGCCTTTCGTCCAGGTTCCCATTTCCAGGATAGTTCCACCTTCAAGCTCCAGCTTATCAATTAGCTCTTTTGCCCAGCTCTCATTGCCAGCTGCCACATAAAGACGCCTCCCCGTCAGCATATCCTTCACCACATTTGTCCTGAGTGTGGGCAGTCTTTCTTTTGTGAAGATGGAATCTGGCTGGTCTTTCCGGCCTTTGCCCACGAAGACTCCATTCAACCCGGTGAAGTTCGACGGCATGAGACGTATCTCAACGCCTCGATGAGTCCCCCAGAGATTCCCTTCGACCTCCCCTGGAACAGCGTCCAGAGGAATCGCCGGGAGCCCCAAGGAACCCATCACATGCCTGTTGTATGCAGGGTCTGCTTCTTGTTCAGGAAACTTCCAAGCTCGACCAATCTCTTTGATGATAAGATCCTCTGGAAGTCCGTTCATCAAAATTAGGGACTTCGCAAATTGCATTTCCATTTCTTCCCAAACCTGCTTGGTTGGAAAGGCCGACCTTAGGCACTCCCAGATCGCACCCACCTCTTCAGATGAGCACACCTTCTCGAGGCCGGCTAAATTGGAACCCTCTAATTCCGGGTCCACCAGCGATTTCACCTTCGGCCACACACCAGCATTGGCTTGCTCAGCTTCTACCATCGCTTTCCCTTTTTGCCTTTTCCTCTGCCCTTCCGGCCCTTGGGCCCGTTGTTGGGCGGAGTGTCGCCTTTTTCTGCGTCGCCCTTTGTCTCGTTGTTTGGAGGCACTCCTCCTCCGGTGCCTCCTTCCCATGTTCTTCTCCGTCGGCTCCATTGATCCTGTAGCATCTTGCTCTCTGACTTCGCCTCTTGCTGTGCTGCCTTCAATTCCTGTCTGAAACAAGCTCTCTGTTCTCCTTCCGCTGGCACCAGCTCCAGCATCGTCGCCTGTGTCCAGTTTCCCTGGGCCACGAACACCTCGATTGCCTTCATCCTTTGAAGGGCTATGTCCAAGGCTCGAAGCGTGTCGTTCGAGGCCATGAGGTCCACCATGGCCGCTAGGGTGCGGAGTTCCCAGCAAGTTCCTCAAACCGAGGCTTGACTCCGGGTTCTTCACCAGGTAGATCTGTGTCAGATAAGCTCGAGCTGTCGGTGGAAGATCCGAGGCTGATCCGGCCGATCCCCCCCCCACGCTTCGGTTCAGGAGCTCGCTGAAGCGCTTCAGGGTCAGGTTTGCTAACGTTCCTGGTCTCTCCTGATGTAAGCGCTGCAACTTCTCTACTCCCTGGGGTAGGGCGGCCAGCCGAAAAACTGACCCCTCAGAACTGCCACTGCTCGATGAAGAAGTAGAAGAGGAATCACCTGACCTCTGTGTCCTCTTCTTGGCCTTAGCCTCCCTCTTCTTCTTCTTCTTATCCCTGTCCTTCTTGCCACGTGGCATCTTCAAGGCCGAGAGCTCAGGGGCTGCTGCCGTACGTTCTTGCAGCACTTCCTGCAACCGTCCAGTCCCTTCAGGCTTTTCTTTATCATCTCGTGCAGCCTTCTTCCGGCGTTTAGGGACTGGCTTTTCCTCATCATCATCCTTGGCCTCTGCTCGAGCCTTTGACCCCAGCGCATCCGCCAGCCCTCGTATGCCCTCTTCTCCTGTTGCCACCGTTGCCTCCCCCCTGGCGAGTACGCCTCCTGAAGCATCAGCCTCAGGAGCTACCTCACCAGGTGAGATTGCCGGCAAGGCAGCCTCAACATTCTTCTTCTCGTCATCCGAAAGCCAGCTAAGGCCCATTGCAGTTCTCCCTGGGAGCACCCTGAAAACATCCATGTGCAATGGATTTCGATACAGGGTCCCGGCACGGCATTGAAATGCCTGTCGACTGCAAGCATGTAGTGGCACCTGATTTTCACCATAAGTTTGCTGAAACCACCAATCAAAGTAGGGGTCCTCGATACCAAGGACCTTTGCCAGCCAGACCTGTCCTTCCTCTCTGGCTGCCGTCTCTCCTTTGCCTTTGAGTTGGGCCACCATTCGCCCTTGTTGGTTTCCGCGGTCATCGTAAACCGCCAGTTCGACCAGGACATCAGCTGCAAGTCCCAGCCAGTGGTCCTCTTTGGCCTTACGGCCAGTTTTCCTCCAGGGTTCTGGTTCAGCCATGGGAGGCCTGGACTAACCCACCAGCAGTCCTAAGACCACTGGCAGTGCCAGGACTCCCCCACAGCCTTCCCGTCACCCCTTCGGATCCACGCTGGGGCTTCTAGTCTAAACCTCTAAAAGCCCAAGTGCTGCGGGATGCAAACAGTTGTTTCTCACTATCATTACGGGGGCCCATGAGTTAATCATTTTTATCCCCACATGTTTGATAGTTAAACCTCCTATCAATGGGAATTTCAGGATCCTAGAATGGAGGTACTGTACCATATAAGGCAATATGTTGCTGGGATATTCCCTTGCATAAGCCTTAAAGCCTTATATAGGCCTTATATATGGTAGGTACCTGCAATTTAGGTTCCTGAAATTGCCATTGATCCTAGATTGACCAAGTTTTCTTTGGGGTATGTTTAATGGCCCTGCCAAATTCCATGATCCTCCACCCAGCATCCCTCCCTCCCAGGCCCTTGGTATCCCTACCGTTTCGGCTCTGACGCCGGGGATAAAGCCACGATACCTGCGGAAGGCGGCGCTCGGTGGCAGGAGTCGCTAGGAAATCATCTCAACCCACCATCCCACAATGTGGGGCCCCCCAGTTATAAGTGGGTTTATAAACCCCATGAATACTATAGTATAGTTTAATATAATAGGTATCATAAACCATAGCTATTGAAGTTATAAGCCAACTTAGCTATCGTTTGGGGGGCCCCACATCGCAAGTACGGTATGGTTGAGAAGCACTACATATTTACAACCCCAAACTGTGTTTCATATCTACGATAGAACCCCTGAACCAACCAACCCTCCCAAAAAGCATCCCACATTTTGTGGGGCTACGTCCTGACGCTATTGCTGAAGTCCATGTGTTCTTGGATGTGTTATGTGTGTTACAATGATGTTCAATTTCTCTGATGACTTTGGCGAAACATGTATATGTTTTTGTTCTTGGTTGATTTGTTGTCTCCAGAATTCTTGCTTAAATGCTCCTTGTTTTTCAGCTTCAAAAACTCCAACTGTTGGTCAAAACAATTGAAACCCTAGATTTTTTTGTGGTCGAATTCCGAAAAAAAATCACTTTAAGAGTCGGCTTCTTGTTGTCTCCAAAATTCGGCTGGTGCTTGATATATCGCTCCAGGGTCAGGAAATCCAACTTTTTTTCCAATTTCATAAACTCCAACTTCTGGTCAAAACATTCATACATTCATTCCATTTCATTCCATTTCAGTCCATTTCAGTCCATTTCAGTCCATTTCATTCCATGTCATTCCATGTCATTCCATGTCATTCCATTTCATTCCATTTCATTTCTTCATTCAATGATTGCATCTATAACTTTGGTCAATGAAGTGAAATATAATACAAGGGGTATGACCAATCTGAATTCTAACTGATCATTTTATTTCATGCATTCGTTCATCTTACTGGTGCTAAACGTAGGGAATGGATGGGCTGCTGGGGGTTGCTGGGATGATGAAATGGATCATTCCCGAAAATTTCCTGCGTAAAACGCACCAGTAAGTCACACATTCTGAAAAATCCACTATGTTTCAATTTCATGAGTTACCCTCCAGTAATCAGCTCCATGGCTTGCAGTAATCAGTTCGATGATTATTACTAGTGATGAAATGGATCATTCACTGAATTCACTTCACGTTTGGTGAGTATAACATTATATAACATTTCTGGAAGGATTCCATGGATACTAATGGATATTATCCAATGGTATCCATTAGTAATTCACAATTCCAGTAATTCGTTCACCATCGATGATTTTTTAAAAAATCTAGATCATCAGACAATCCGAAACTTTTCGGTAATGGTTATATACCCTCTGGTAAACTAACATAACTATGGAAAATCACCATTTTCAATGGGAAAATCCACTATAAATGGTGATCTTCAATAGCTATGTTAGTCATTACCAGAGGGTAATGTTTCTATAGATGATCAAGAAACATTTTTGAAAAATATAGATAATCAGACAATCCAACCATTTTTCCAATGGTTAATGATGGTTTTCATGTTTCTAGATGATCACAAGTGCTTCATTTTTGGTGAATCCCCTGTGGCGACCCGCCCACCCCCTTTCACCCCACCCTTCGATATGATCGCGTCGCAGCTCTTCCAGCCGCATGGTCGGCGCCACGCGGACCGCCTGGATCCATGGGGATGGTGGACGACCCCAGCCTACCCGGCCTGGTAAACGTTAACAAAAAACGATGGAGAAATCCACCATGTTTAATGGCTAAATCCGGTAAATCACCATTTTCAATGGGAAAATCACGATTTTTAATGGGTAAGAAAAAACGATGGAACTAATTCCACCATGCTATGAAAATGGGTCAATCCACTATTTCTATGGCAGAATTTGCTGCAAAACCCTCTGGTAAACGAACTAACATAACTGTGGAAAGATCCACCATGCTATTGATGGGTAAATCCACTATTTCGACTGGGCCATTTTCTATGTCGCAAACTGTTAGTTTACCAGAGGGTAATAAAGGTGGTCATGACTTGGGGATGGTCAACATGACTGTTGACATGTTCCATCGGATTTAAGCATAACCAAAACCATCACCATGACTACTAACTGCCATAGATGTATAGAAAGCACATAGAACTTCAGCAAAGAACATAGATGTACAGTATCACACACACAGTATCAAATGTTGGATCCAAGCAATAAACATGGCTGCTTGGGGACATCAGAATAGGGTAGTAGCTTTCAACTGTCCATTCTTGGGGAACTTGGCCCTTTACATTCCCATGAAACCGACAGAAAAGAAACCCACACCTCGGAGGGTAGATTAACGCCCCGTCTGTGGTGTAAAAATGTTGGACTAGGCCTTACTCCGAACAGTTCCTCATCGTGGAGAGTGGAGGGCGCGTTGAGATTACTCTGATGGTTAGTCCATTCTGAGCCCACGTGTTGGATCTTGTTGGCTTGTGATGTCAAATGGCAAGGCTGAATATGCAATGATCATGGCTAATTATAAAACACCCATTTATCAAGTAGCCTTTCTGGATCTTTCTGGATCTTTCTGGATAGTTATCCAAGTTTGGCTACATCCAATGACTTCAGCTGGTGGGAAAGTGGACATACGTAGACCTTTGGTCTATTCAAGAAAGAGCTGGTGTCAGAACCAAACGCTTCAAAACCGGAAAGGACCCCTGACTCCACCATTTTTCAATTAACGTCTGAGCATCCCTGCACTACTGGTCAGGAAAGGATGCATTGAAAGGCCACAGGTCGTCCTGCCAAGAAAGTGATGCCATGGACAGTGCGGTTCCCTGGATTGTTTGTGGTTTGTCTCAACATGTATAGGGTAAAAGCAATGTACCCACAACATCCCCCCAACGTTTCATGATGTTTCATCGTTCTTCACCACTTTCCCGCCTCAAATGTTGAGGATCGGAAGGAGACCTGGCGGATGATTTCCGATGTCTACAGTTCTTTTTTTCCGTGCATTGTCATGTTTGGTTTCTATCAAATAACAGTACAATTGTCATCAAAGGAGATGATCTTATCTGGTGATTTTTTTATATTTGCATTTTTGATGAATAAATAGATCAGATTGTTGCTGGCTATTCGTTTGCCTCACTAAAAAAAAAAGAATGATATGGAATGATGATGATTTCTTTGCATGTTCAATGGACTTAATTACAATGGGTGATTGCCACAGAATAGGAAGTCTACTTGATCATGAGTTTGGCCAGGTCATTGGGTAGATCAAGACCCATTCTGGTTTGGACCACGGCTGCACGGAAAAAAGCAGGATGAGAAACTCCCATACAATGGCTTGGATCCGGGCTAGGCTGCCTATATTTCAAACACCCAGTGGGTGCCGTAGGTAAACATAGTTCAATGGGAATTTCAGGATCCTAAAATGGAGGTACTGTACCATATAAGGCAATATTTTGCTGGGATATCCCCTTACATAGGCCTAAACAATAGGCCTTAAAAAAATGGAATCGGTACCTCCAATCAATCGGATCCTGGAATTCTCATTGAATAGTGGATGCATCCCATAAACCACGTCTACCGCGAATTGCCTATGCCAAATGCATCAATGTTTGTTAGTCATAGGTGACGCCCATGTGGGTTAAAAACCCCAAAAAACCACGATGATTTCGGCACAAGATCTTGTAACCGGCACGTAACAAGTTACAACCTGGACCCAGTATTTCATGATATGTCATGTGCTACTCCAAATGGGTCTTGATTGTTGACCCATGCTGACCCATGAGGATCATGAAGGAAATCCATTGGCGTTTATCCATGCTTTTCATTAATATGATCAACTGAATCGGTACACTACAATACCTGATGTTGTTTATAATATTTTATAATGATATAAATGCATTCAGGAAAGATCTTGATGATGCCTGTGAGCATTAAGAGAAGTTGGCTCCAAATGCCAATTATGAGTAGAGATGTCGTTCCACTTCATCAGCATGAAGCCTAAGGGCAAACAACAGCAGTAGTGGTCGAATCAGCTCCCCAGTGGTCATCTAACATATGGTTTTGGCAGAGAAATGGGATTGATCGACTCTGGTATGCACACAATTTGAGCATTGGACAACGTTTTTTTACCTTGCGGAAAGATGAATGAACAATCAACCGAAAAGCACAAAGGGAGCATCAAATACACACGAAGGGAGGTTGACTTGGCCACTCTTAGATCAATGATTGCCTTCAATAAAGCGATCCAAATTCTTGTTTTGCCTGAGTATTGTATTCACCAATTTAAAGCAATCAAATCATCATCCACCAAGACCCACCCAAGGTTCGCCTGAGCTCATGCCTATTCATCAGCGTCTTGCCCGCAGGCGGCCGCAAGTGCGGTGGCACATAAACCTGGTTGACACTGCAGTGAATCTGTCGTCAGTTTCTGTATATATATATATGTGTGTGTGTGTCTATACATATTATAGGTAATTAATAGATTTATTCACGTGTATTCCATATACTGATGCGCATACAAGTCTGATATATCATCGAAATTTGTAATCTACATAGTACAAAAAGGCATAGAACATGTGCGAACATACCAGCCAAACAGCTAACAAAAACCAACGCTCCCACGCCACAACTTGCCTCGTCTGCCATGTTGTCCGATGGGGACCCAGCAGCTCAGTGAAACAAATGAAATCTTCGAAGTCAGAAATCCGTTCTGCTGGACATGTTCCCTACCGTCTCGTGGCTTGCCAGAGCACTCATCCTGCCAAGCTTTAACAACAATTCTGGTTGGTGGTATACCTACCCCTCTTAAAAATGTGAGTTCGTCAGTTGGGATGATGACATTCCCAACTGAATGGAAAGTCATAAAATTCCATGGTTCCAAACCACCAACCAGACAATGTGTCTTGCAAAAGGAGTGGAAAGACATGAAAATACCATTGGTTGACCACAATTCTGCAACTTCCGCAACGATTTGTGCTACCTTCTGCTCGCGGCAACGGGTACAGAATCTGACAGGAAGCCTCCCGCCATACTGCCACAACCAGTGGTAGTTTATCATGTTGACCTAGGGATAAATTACAATAAGTTACTACTGCAACCTGAAGAGCGCGGCCTTCTCGAGATGATTCCAATATATTCCAATATATTCCAATATATTCCAATTAATTATTAATCATAATCATAACTAAAAAATATTTAAAACATTTAGCATCATTTAGTGCACTCAACAATCATGACCATATCATACAGGAAAATCCATTCACCTTTCTGGCTTTGCGAGCAACACCTGCAACACGCAACTTTCCAGTGGGCCCACTGCGTCACTGGGCAGCCTCAACAAGTGCCAAATCACCATCTGGAGCTGGGCATTGCATCCACTTGAGCATGATTGGTATGATGGGCAAAATTTTATAGTTGCCAGAAAATATGGGAATATGGCAGATAGACACGCGATCTACGCTATCTCTCTGGAGCCAATTTCACCCTTGTTTTGATGGATTTGACCCTTCAGAGTGTTAAGTTGTAACTCTTGCCGAACACTTTGATAATTCATGGCCAAACTTAGATTCTGACGGCAAGAAAGGTATCAGCTGATTGCGTTGTTTCTCCATGGCATTTTATGGCAAACAAAATACACCACAAAACCTACCCGTCTCCCACCTGCTTCAAATGTGACTCAAACCTCAGCCCTAATTGGCTACACTGCCCACTTCGCTGATGCTGTGGCCACTTGGAAGCAATCAATTGATCGCAAAAAATTGAGAGAGGCAAGCACCTGAAGCATGGTCAAATTCGTCAATCCATGATGTCCAGAAGAAGAATTGGTAGAAGGGACCCCAGCCCAGCGCAAAATATCTGTCACTCCGATTCATTTTTCATCATGGATATCATGGTTTCAAATTCAGAAACTGTAGAGACTGTAGGGTATAGAGAGTCAAGTACCCTCTGGTAAACTAACGTAACTATGGGAAATCACCATTTTCAATGGGAAAATTCACTATTTCGACTGGGTCATTTTCAATAGCTATTTTGACATAACCAGAGGGTATTTTGAGGGTCAAAGTGAGAGTCACACTTTGGTAGATCATCCCAGTGGTCCCCAGGTAGGATTGGATGAAAATCACCACGGATTTTTTTCAGCCAGAAATCACCAGAGACAACCAGAAATCAGCAAAAATAAATTCTGAAATTCTATGAAATTCTCATATAATTCTCGGAGCAAATCCAGACTGATCCTTCAGATGCTTCACGCCACTTGGCTCTTTCAAAGCTTTTCCAGTGGCGGCCCCTCTGCGAGCACGGAGACATCAGGCGGCTCCCGTAAGGGTTGCAGTACTGCACCAGAAAAAAACAGAAAAAAGGCATCAAATCCCTAGGCACTAGTAATTGCCCCTGATTTCACTAGTAAATCTGATACTTAGCCCTAGTATATAGCCATGACTCCAGTGACGTGTCAATTGAAGGTTTCTCACTTTGAGCCAATCCCGGCGTTTCAAACTCAAGGTGCAGCCAACCGGGTCACAGCGTCTGACGATGTCCGTACAAAATGCCTCAACAGCAACCAGACCCAAATTTTTGTCCAACAGAATTGATGGAGAAGGTCCTAAGGTCCTAGCATGCTCTAGCTCGACATTTGCTGCTATATATTATACCCTCTAGTAAACGTTTACATAATGGAAAATCACCATTTTTTGATGGGTTAATAACCTATTTAATTCATTTTAATTCTATGGCCATTTTCCAGTTCGCAAACTGTTAGTTTACCAGGTTGGGTATGGTATGTTGTTTGTCTTTGTAAGATCTGCCCACCAGCTCGTGATTTCATTGGAACTGGCTGCCGGCCAAGCCAGATATTCTCAGATATCCAGCAACAAAAACTGCAGAACTCCTACGCGCCAAGGCGCCTACGTCAAGACTCAGCGGAGGTCAGTGGAGATGCTTTCTGTTGCATTCCTATATTCAATAAAAATCTACCATTTGGTATACGTAACTTATTCATTCCATTGTGACAAGCTGACGCTAGCACCAAGGTAGATAGACACGGGTCCAATATTTACGATTCCTTCCGATAAGCATGAATTTCCTTAGACTGAATGTCCAAGTACAGGACGGTTTGGTACAATAATCGATATTGTCACTTGCTCGTGTCAAGAAAGTATAATAAAGTCTCATTTGTATGCCTTGTGAGGAAAAAATGTCTGCGACAAAGGTTTGTCAATCTTGGCTCAGGGCAACCAGCAGGAACTACCTCCTCAAAAGCTATCAAAGCCCCCGGAAGAACATGAACGTATTCTTGGAAGACATTGGGGATTGACACCAACACAGAATTCAAAGATATGTTTTGGTCGTTGAACAAGCCGTTCTTCTTGAGTCTCCAAAACGTACTCTCTGGGAGCTGTCCCCTCTCGCCGACAATCAACAGCAATCGAAAGCACTGAGAGTGGCACTGGGGGATTTGTCATGTTTTGCCATGATTTGCCAACCTGAAACTAGCTCAAAGAATAAGGAGCTTCACCTTAATCGCCCACCATCATTCACTTTGAGACTGGCCATTGACCATTGACCCAGCTATCTCTGGGAAAACCCACAATCTAGAAGACTAAGCAGCATGTTCAACCGAAGACAGTATCACCATCTATAGATCACCACTGTTCTTGGTCAGCCGCCAGCCAGTTAAATCCTGATGTCCATCTAAACCACTGGGACCAACCAAGCCTGAGTAGCTAAAATTCTCACGGCATCAATGCGTGAAAAACAAAGAAACACCCAGCCCCTAGGGGCCTAGGGGCTTGTTCAACGAAGGCTTACCCCTTGGAAGCCTTGGGGTACCCTTCAATTTCCAGGGCCGAAGGTTGACAGCTGCGAGTGTCGCACCACACCCGTGCCCGTGCCCTGGAAAAAACGGCCTCAACGCCGCGGCGGTTTTTGGGCACCCCCAGGAACCCAGAAGTATCCGGGAATTTCACCTGAAACATTAGAAAGCCTGATGACTAACAAATACGATTGGAATATGCGTCCCACGGATTGGGTTCACAACTTGAGGGATTCCGGGATACCTGATTTAAGTATTGAATAAGTAGGTACCATGGGTACCATGGAACCTGCAGACAAGCAGCCGCAGTCGTCTAAGAATGATGGGGAAAGGACCAACAGTGAGCTGATTTAGTGAGCGATATGGACACAAGCGCTGCAGTGCTGCCATGATTGTCGATTCCGTCATGTCTCGCTGGTTATATCACCAATGTCTCCCCGATCGCAGTCCCACCTAGGTCAGAGAAACGCTTCCCGTGCTTCGTCTCAGCAAGTCGTTGACCTCAATGGTTCGGAACGACTTCGGTACGTCAGGATACCCTGCAATCCGTTGGATGAAGATGGTTTGATACCACAAAAAGGCAAGAATTACGGATCCTGGTGTTTTGATCTTTGACCCATAGACATGTGCTCTATAATTATGGTTGTTGTTTCTTGTGGTTACTGAAACTGTCATAATTAAAGATGTTAAATGCTTATTCACAAAGCACCAACCAGCTGCTTGAAGACCAACAGAATAAACATCTGAGGTCCTCCTCCACCGTAAGATGCCACAGGGAAGTGCGTCATGACGGCTTAAAAGCCGGTGACGGTGACTGATCCCAGTGGTTTTCGGACTTACGGGACTTGACCTGAGAAGGCCATTACCCAGATAGCCCAACATTTGGGGCCATGATGTCACCAAACCCAGATGCTCCATGGTGCTGGAATATTTACCTACATTTACCCCAAAAATAGCCCAGTTTTGTAGGTAAATATTCCAGCACCATGGAGCATCTGGGTTTGGTGTCACTATCATCCAAGTCCATCCGCGATCCCAGCTATTCCCAGCTGGCATCCAGACGCACAGACTGTCCTGAGAGCCCATAACTGCCCAAAGACCTCGAAGACATCACAAGTGCAGTCAAGGACGGCAACGTTCCTACCATTGTGGATGTTCAACACAGCGTCGGGGTAAAAAATAAAACTTGGGAGTCCGGGCGCGTCGTGGTATCTTTGCTTTCCTGTCAATCCAGGGATCGACGCGCTTCGCGGCTTAGCGGCACTTTTGGTTTGAAGTTTCTGGTCATAGATAAATTCATGTGTAAGTTCCCCACCTCGGGGTTATCCCATTTATATCCATATATTATCCCTGGAAAAAAACTATGACAAATTAACGAGGATTCAATGGATCCTAAAGCTTTGTAATTGTCTATAATTACATTAATTACATCGTATTTACACATATTATCACATATTATCATTAATATTATCACTAATACAACCAGGTTTTTAGTTCCAGGTCATTAATATTATCCATATTATCATTAATATGTGTAATATTATCATCATATTATCATCATATTATCATCAAAAATTATCCAACCACTTCTCAGTTCCGAAGGTTTTTCTCACTTCCAACGCCATGGATCCGCCATTTTGTTTTTCACCCCCACGAGGCGCCAGCGCCTATCTCGGCGCGCGAGCGCTGAGCCAAGCTCCTGGCCAGGTAGTCCTCCATGGCCTCGATAAAAAAGGCCGTCATGGGATCGGTGCTTTCCCGATGCGAGTCAAATAAGGTACTTTAATGGGATTTAATGGGATTTTATGGTATTTTACTGGGATTTAATGGGATTTTATGGTATTTTACTGGGATTTTACTGGGATTTTATGGTATTTTACTGGGATTTAATGGGATATATGATGGTTAAACCTCCTATCAATGGGAATTTCAGGATCCTAAAATGAAGGTACGTTAGTACCATATAAGGCCATATTTTGTGGGGATATTCCCTGAAACTAAGGCCTCAAAAATAGGCCTTATATATGGTAGGTACCTCCAATTTAGGATCCTGGAATGGCCATTGATTTACCCTCTGGTAAACTAACATGACTATGAAAAATCACCATTTTGATCACCATGTTTAATATGGGAAAATCACAATTTTTAATGGGAAATTCACCATTTAACTAACATAACTATGGGTAATACTAAGCCAAATGGTTATTAGGAACCCAAATGGTCATTAGTGGTTATTAATGGTTAATAATGGTATGGGAATATCATTGGAATATGAAGGGAATATTAATATTAGCCTCTGGTAAACATTTACATAACTATGAAAAATCACCATGCTATTAATGGATAAATCAACCATTTCTATGGCCATGTTCAATAGCTTTTTGTATGTTTACCAGGCCGGGTAACCATTCTATCAAATGGGTGGTTGAACCTTTTGGAATGGGAATTGTGTTGGGTGGTTTAACCAGTCTACAAATAATATATATATATGGGTAAATTATAATATATCACTATCCTGAATTAAGGCCATTTTGGGATGATTCCCCTTACTAACTATGATTATAGTGAGGTCGCAGTGAGGTCGTTATAAATTACCCAAATATATGTATATATATATATATATAGTCATGCAACCATTTTGTAACCATTTTTTATGGGTGGTTTAACCATGTTTAACAGTTCAATTAAAAAACACGTGTCATGTTGTTTATTTAACCATAATATAGAGATTGTTCATGGGATTTCTTTCGGAAAGAACATGGTTTAAGCACCAACTGAACTGGGATTCTTCATGGGATTGGAAAGTTACTGGAACATGGAGGTTTAATGCTAGTTTTATATGGGCTTTATATAGTTTCATAGGGTAATGATGGAATGTCCACAAAGGATGTGAAGCGAATCTTGCCGATTTACCGTCAACGGTGTCGTCAAAGATGGCTGGGAGATCCCAGAACTTGGCGATAAATGTCCAGCCGTGTTAGGAGTGCTGGAAGGCAATTCTACCGGGGATATTTCAGGTTAGGAGTGATGAATAAATCACGGCTTTTTTATTGCGGATTTGGAATAATAGAACGGGATAATGTTGGTTGAAAAAAAACTGATATAGCTATTATAGGGGTGATAATCAGGGATATATGAGGTTCATACTTTTTTTGGTGGTACAAATCAGCATTTAACCAATAGCGATGGGCATATAACAACCAAACATGGGGATAGTCAACTATTGGGTGTTAACCCATCAAGAAATCAGGATTTCGCAAAAACAAATGGTGATTGGTTTTGGTTGGTTTGCAACTACGAATGACTGTTGGATCTATGGTGGATGATATTTCGACCAGTTCAGTGGGTGTTTTTCAAGGAACTTATAACTATCCAGGACCTCACTTTGTAGGCTAGAAACCCAGCAAAATGAACTTATTCTCCATGTTTCTCCGCTAAAAATGACCATTTCTATGTCTATGTCACCTGATCAACCAGATCAACCCGCAAGGGAAGAAAGGGGTTGCCCCCTGGAAATTTCAGGATCATTGCAGCTATGAAACCAGGTTTTTCTCTAATTTTTCGGGTTGCATTTCTAAGAAAAGTCGTAGTAATGGTTTTTCGACTGAAAGAAATGAAACAAGACATTGCCTAAACATGGTTAAGTTGGGATGTCACATGGGGGATTCTTAAACTATGGAGACCACGAAAAACCATGGATTTCAACAGTAACATTCGAATGTCTAATTTTGGATGATGGCTAGCCCCAGAACATCGGAGACCTCCAATTTTTTTTGAAATCAAATCCCATTACAATAAGCATCAATAAGCTATCTGAAAATCCGTATATGGGATTATATCATATTATAAGTAATCATGGGATATATGGGATATTATGATAATGTGATTATATTATGATAATGTGATTATAATATATCATGGGATATTATATCAATATTATATCATCAATTCATATGAATTAAAGCTACCCTGCTTCGCCTCACGGTGCTCCGGGCTCACTCGCCATCCTGGGCCGATGGTGATGTATCCACGACTTGCCATGTGGAAAAATGATGTGGGGATGATGACCACATTCTGGATATACTGGATACAGTATGAATTGTATATATAATGGATGTGATTGATATACAGGATATAATATATATATATGTGGATATATTGGATATGATACAATATGATATATATATATACGGTATTCGTATATTATAATATACACCCATGTTTCGGATTTTGTTTTGGGGATTTACTGTAGTGTATGTACATACAAAAATTCCCGACAAAACCTCATTTCTTGTGTGTGCGATTTTGTGTACAATGTCAGCTGTACCGTTTATTTCAGGCCTAGTTCATCAACACCAGTCGGACTGTATACCAAGCAGTATGGTTGGTATGTTTGATTTACCTTTAAGTGAACACCAGTTGGAGTCAACTTTCCCTAGAACAACCTGAAGTCTAGTGGTTTCCTTCTCCAGAATCTCTACTGTATCCGTATTGCCACGAAACCTACAGCTGCAGTATACAGTGGTTGATCCACTCCCACCGGATGTTGGATGACGGGGGGTGCCTGAACATGCCATAAGATGCTGATGATTTCCGTGCTTAGTACCCTCTGGTAAACTAACATGACTATGGAAAATCACAATCTTTAAATAGGTAAATCAACTATAAATGGGCCATTTTCAATAGCTATGTTAGTCATTACCAGAGGGTAGTGTACCCTCTGGTGAGACTTGACACTTTGCGAACTGGAAGATGGCCCAAGTTTGATGATTTACCTACAAAACATGGCGATTTTCCATAGCCATGTTAGATTACCCGATCTCACAGAGACAGGCCGCCAAAGGTTTCGTAGATTTTCTCCACAACCGCCACCTGGTTGGAGCAACCCTCATCCCATCAAGTTGGGTCCTTCCAGAACACAAATATGACTATAAACCTATCATAACCTATCTGCCAACCCTACCAAGTCTGAATTCCGTGGATTGCAACATAATATATATATATATATATTATTTTATTATTATATATTCATCTATGGCTGTCCCAAATAACTTCTACCGTCCTAGAAAATCCACTCCAAGCACTGTCACGAATGGTGATCTGTTGAAGTGTGATTGGGGCATCAAACAAATCAAGACCGCCAGCTGGTGGGGGCATCTTGACTACTGGTTGGCATAGTGGAGACTTGAGAGGCACCACTTTTTCTTCTTTGGGACCTTGGGATCCTACTGTCCATCCCCAGGTATTCTACATGTTTTCATGCGGGACAATATCACCAAATAATCATACCAAATCCACCTTCACTACCAGCATTACAAGCATTCTGAATACAAATCCCATCAGTTTCCAACACCTTTGGTTGACATCCCCCGGTTGAGAGACCGCCGAGACCACCATCCGTGGTCGATTGGCGCCTGGGCGCAACGCTGGGCTTCCCGACGGGATCCGCCACCAAGCTCTGGTACTGTACATGAACAAGTCGCTCCACCAGCTCGTTGGCTTCCTCGATGTCAGGTGGTGATGTGGTGAAAAACAAAAAAAGACCTGAAATGGGAAGAACATATGGGTATAATATGGTATGAACATATATATTATATATATATGGGAGTATATGGCAATATGCTCCGACTACGAACCAAAAAAAATGTTTAATAAAATGATATAGTCCTCATGTAGATGGGCCGTAAATAGCCTGACCATAGCCCGACCATTGACCAACCAGTGGGAAAAGGATATGGCTTCCCACTGGGAAGCCAGTCGATCCCTGCCTTCTGCTCCAGCGCTTCTCCAGCCCTCAGCACCGACAGAGCGTGACCATCGTGACCTAATGAACTGATCACCAGTAATCAAGCCCTGGCAGGCTGAATCATGCATTAAAACATGTAATTCTAATATTGACATATTTTTGAATAGACCTCCAATGGAAGTATCAAATAACATTAAATATCTAATATTGGCAACTGGAAGTATGAATTCTAAGTTGACATATTAAAAATGATACTTCCAATTGCCAACTTAGATGAACTACGAGAGGGTATCCACTTTGGGAAGATTATCCACTTTGGGAAGATGCTTCATGTTGGCTTGCAACCAAAGTGGATGGTATGTGAATGATTATTGGGACCGTTACCGATACCTACAGTAGTATGTCTTTCAAATGTGTCGTTTTGACACCCGGCTAGCTACGAGATGGCTCAGAACGATCTCTAATGGGGCCATTTGGCTCTGACGTCGGCATTTCAATCCATGGTTTTTGGCTCACAGCCATAATGAGGTATTTAAAAATCAATTAATCCCTTCCCCGAAACTTTGAAATGTAATGATATGTAAGATATATAATATTAGGTGGGATAGGATTATTCCATATTATTCCAAAATATTCTAAGTACATCCCCATTATATCCCTATAAATGATCATAAATCCCCACGAATCCTTATAGTTGCAATATTAAGAGTTTCCTGAAATAGGCGTAGCCCCAAATCATCCAGTCGTCATGGATGACCTTCTTAGGATTGAAACAACCATGGTGACGACTCAGGTACCCCCATGACTTAGGAAACCTCCGCGTCGCACCTCTCTAAGGCATCCGAGAGGTACTTCAGAACTCCAGCACCCACCTGGTGGCCGGAGGTATCTTGGGCTAAACTTAGCGCTGCTTTCAGGTTCAATGACGTAACGAGTCCCAGTAGAATCCAGGTAATCCAAGTACTTTCTGAAGTATTTGGGGGTTGACTTGGGTGAAGTACCTTGTCAAATAGTATTTGGATCCATCGGGATTGGATTTATGAAATATCGAACTAGTTGATGGGGTGAACTAAACCAACAAGCATAGCGGCATAGGGGGCCCAATCTTAGGGCCCCACATTCTGTAAGTTCATATGTCAGAAAGGATTTCCTCATGTTGTTTCTTAAATGTTTGGAGGTGTTCTTGTTGTTTTCCTCAATTTTACTTCAGAAGGGTATTCCTATCTCTTGAATTTTCTTGACCCTGGCTTTGCTAGCATTCTTGCTGCCAACTTCCATGATTGGCATGATTTTCACTCCTCAGTGAGCAAATAATGTGGCTTGAAAATCGACGTTGATGACCTGGGGATCAGAGGATATTCGTACCACACATATCTCTGTTCCTTAAATTCTTGGGCTCCAGATTATCTGCAAAAATATCTGAAAATAATTTCACTGTGTTGGCGCTCCGCCCCCATGTTAATTGGAAATGATTTGCAATCTAGTATGGAAACATGCCTTCTGAGCATTGCTAGTACAACTCTCAAAAAAAACTTACCCTAAGCACTCAGAACTTCCATCCGATACTGAAGGCTTTCAAGAAGATGATGACCGCTCAGCAACAGCAACAGATAGTTCTTTGTGGTTGATCCATGTTGATCCCAATAAATCGAAAAGATAGGCAAAGATAGGCTCCCAGATGTGAACGCGAAACCTCAACAGGAGTGCCTCGTAGTGGACAATGACGATTGTGATGGTGTTGAAAATAAGACGGAGCTGGTGTTTGTCATGATGAGACTGATGTTGATGTTGATCGATCAAAAAACAATAGTGATAATTGCAGCATGGTGTTGCGTTCTGTTCATTAGGGACTTTCTCTCAATTAAATCAGATGCAATGCCACCCGAATCTCAATGCCTCTTCCCGCCTCACACTTGTCAGGGGCCTCGTTCAGGAACACCTCTGCCGACCGACTGACTCGTCTTCCGCTTGTGACTCTCAGAGAGGATCCACCAAAGCATGGAACGAACTGTAGAGAGGTTGTCAAGTTCCAGCTGACGATACCATAGAAGTGGATATGGATTCCTCATGTCAGGCTTCCAATATAGAAATCTTTCGATAGAGATCGAGATATCGATCAGCAACACTTGGGATGAAAAAAATGGCACCTCTTGTTGGCTCTTCCTCAATGAACAGAGTGATCCAACCTGAGGGTGCGCCAACTGGTGATCAGTGGGGTTAACTGCAGTTTTTTCGATCGGCACATGAGCCTTCCGGATCCATCCACCAATGCAGCCGCGCACGCCACACAGGCTTGGAGAAGGTCGCACCATTGTTAAAATCAAACTGCAGATCGAAACACCAGGGGGGACTTAAGCACAGGAACTGCATGAGACAGACAATGATCAATGCTACAAATACAAAGTAGATGCAGAATAGCCACACAAACTTAAGAAAATATATTTAAAGAAACAACATGATATACCCGTACTACAATTTCCCTTGCACAAAACCTTGCGCCGGTCTTGCGCGAAACTTGCGCGATGCAGGTTTTAAGCTACCCCAAAGTTCTCTACAAACCCGCAAACTAAATTTGAATAGGAGGGTTTTAGAACGATGCCCATATGATGTATATATATATACATATTTATACATGTATATTCTTTATATATATATATATATAGTATATTATGTATATATATATATGTATATGTATTATATGTTATATATATAAACCCTATAGTTATTGTAGCTAACGAGCTGGGGCACCACCTTGCAAAAATCTTGCTTTTCGCCAAGTCGGGTGCCCCGGCCACTTCTTCTGCGGGGCGGTGGGACCAAACGACCTTGCTCTGGAAATCGCTCTGAAACAAGGTGGAAGCTCCCCAGTGATGTTGGTTAATGATGGCTATATAATGATTATATAATGGTTAATGACTGGTTGGTGGTATACCTACCCCTCTGAAAAATATGAGTTCGTCAGTTGGGATGATGACAGTCCCAACTGAATGGAAAAATAAAATTCATGTTCTAAACCACCAACCAGACTATGTAGTTATAACCACATAAACCCTAGTTAACCTAGTTCAGCTATAACTCGTGAGTTATAAAATATATAACGTGTTATAACCATAAAACCTAGTTAACCTAGTTATTTGCACCAAGCCATTTCTTGGGGCCCCACCTTGTAGGGTATGTAATCTCCCCCAGTTTTAAGTTCGATATATCGGGTACAAACTATCGCAACCCCCAAAAAGGATGTCCAAAAAAGTGTGAAACCAGCATGGTGGATGTTCATGTTAGATTTTCCGAACATAGTTCCAGGTGTCCACACTTTCGGAATCTTTTTGGGGGGTCACCACCAATATGACTATAGTTGAGTTTATATTATACTATATCAAATTGTACCAAATATAACTGGTATAAACTCAACTATATCAAATTCGGTTCATACTTTACTGTATATAATGTAAATAGTGAAAACTCAACACGTGACGATGGGATACACCTCCGGCGGCTTCCATGGCTTAAAAATTTGGCTTCCGCACGTGCGCTGAAGGGAAGACCGACCTGGCGGTCTAAAGGGCGGTTTTTCGAGCCGGGGATTCAACCCTCGAAGGTAACACCCTCCACATGATGGGATGATTAATAGATGATATAGATGTTAATAGATGATTAATGGGATGATTGATGGGATGATTAATAGCTGATACAAATGGTTAATAGATGATTAATGGGATGATTGATGGGATGATTAATAGATGTGATTAACAGATGATTATTAGATGACTAATAAGCGCTTTATTAATACCGTCCCGCTTTAAATCATTAAACACCCCAGAAACCATGGATGTAGAGATAAAACCACGTACTTCGGACCATACAATGGAGGTGTTTAATATGAACGGGGGATGGGATTAGTGGTTGATGATTGAACTACGATATAACTTAACCTTTATTGATAGATGATTGATCAGCGCTATAAAGGTGCCCAACTTGAATCTATCGTATGCTGAATCAGCAATAAATAGAAATACCTAGAAATACCTTTGAATTGGCCGGATTTCTTCACTGTGCTACTAAAAATAGATATATGACATGACACCCAAGAGCCAAATGGAGCAAACCCATGGTGCCCGGCTGGTGCCACTTCTGTCCCGTCACCTCAACTGCGCCATGTAGTGAAGATGAATCAACTGACCTGCAAGGATTGGCTGATAGTCCAAGCAACTCGTGGTGGTTAACGGTTAGGATCTGAGTGCTACCTACTACCTACAACTGGCATATCATGGGGTTCCAACTAAATTGATTCTTTGAACTGGCTGTATCTGGACGTATCTGAGCAGGAACAATGGTGATCTGATACATGATCCAATACGTATAAGTCCGTATAAGACCACAACAGTACAACAGCATTAGGTTTCCTGCAGTGCTGAATCACCATCTTTTCTTGCTCGAGTCGCTTAAGATCCCTCATGTTTGCTTGCTGTTTGGATCTCCATATCCGATGAATCCTCTCCCTGCCGCAGAAATCGCTCGATGTTTCAGCGCCTTTCAGCACAAAGCGTTTCTGCATGCTACCGCGGCGTAGCTGAACCTGCGCTGAGGGATGAGTTTTTTGGTGCAAGCATCAGTGAAATATATGGGGATCGGACAAAGATGGGGATCAATATTGTCCTTTTAGGAAAAAAAAACGGGCCGTTTTGGTAGAGTATAATTACCCTGATTATGATTTACCATGTAGGTAGTCAGTTTAATTATAATCTACCGACTGGTTATGATGATTATTATGATTATCAACAGCCAACAGTATAATTATAATTTACCTAATTATATGGTAAACTAATTATTCGCTACTAGGGGGCCCCTCTAGTAATCAACGAACCAGTGGGAAAAGGACGTTTTTCATGGGATGTTTCCATGATTTCCATGGGATTGCTCCATGCAACCCGATTTTTTGCTCCATGTATGGTACATAAAAACCACCTGACTGGGCACTTCTTGGAGTAAACGTTAGTAAATATGCAATATATACATGTATAATCATGTATATATACTTACAGGGAGCATATATGGTTGAGATCAGATATCCGCAATGAGGGACCCCCCAAAACTACTGAGATTCCATTCCAAATCAGGGGTTTCTAGGGTGGTATAAAAAGGAACAAGGGGAAAGGAATTACAAAACACTCAATGGGAATTCCAGGATCCTAAAATGGAGGTACTGTACATCTGTACTATATAAGGCCATATTTTGTGGGGATATTCCCTGAAACTAAGGCCTCAAAAATAGGCCTTATATATGGTAGGTACCTCCAATCAATCGGTTCCTGAAATGGCCATTGAAACACTGGGTTAAACTGTGCTTTAAGTAACGTGGACACATGGGATTCAACCATCATATGGGGGACATTCTGAGAATCACAACTGTCACCACATGGGGGAATCATCCAACGCGGACAATAAGCACATCTTTGAAGCCATTAGTCAAACAAAAGCAAGTTATATTGATGTACCAGGTTGCCAATAGCCAACTATCATAAGACACTTTTTTAGCATCTGTGGTATCCAGTGACAGATCATCTTTAAAAGGCTTACAACAATGCTTACAACCAAGCAGCCAACTGGTGACTGGTGACTGGTGAGCGGCCTGCTGCAAGTAAAGGTGATAGCGCTGGTACGCTGCCAGAGGGATCTCCTGCGAGCCCGAGAAGATGTCAATGCTTCATGTGATTAGGGTGATCAATGGTAGTCAACCATCACACCAGTGTTGTTGTTTTTTATTGACCATTTCGTTATATTTTTTCACATGTGTTCAATAGAAAAACCATCCCATTGACCACCATGATGTCACATCATCAGAGTGGTTAGTTAGTGTGATGGTATAAAATGGGATGGCTAATGGGATGGCTAACTGTCAGGAAACACGCAGGATTTTTTGTATTGGTTTCCAACTTTTGACCTCCCAGAGATTGGTTCCGTTCTTCTGGCACGTGGAACTCCAGCTCTCACGGTTTGACCAAAGAAACATTGGGAAATTGTCCATCTTGCATGAAGAAACAAGAGCGCAGCGCTTGCTATTTCATCACCACTGTTGGGCAACCATGAAACTGTTCGAGCAAGTGTGAAACTGCTTTGGCACGCTGCATGCATCTGTTGCAAAAAAAAAGGACTGCAACGTTTACAGCATATTCAAGCGGTTATCATTTATTACAAGGAAAAAAACTGGACAATTGACCCTTCCGCTTTCTTCCCGAAGAGTATTCACTTGAAACCAAACACCTACAGGAATGGTATGGCAATAATCAAACCATGCATGTATAGCACATTTACCTACATTTAGCGCATTTGGTTGATTATGGGATATTATATATAAAATGTACGTAAACATAATTACATTTATACCATGAACCATGAAAGCCCTATGGATCCAAATGGTACCTAAGAAGGTACTCAGCCTCCTAAATCATACCCCAAATGCTTCCTGAGATGGTATCTGGCTCCAGAGGCATGCATCATCTGAAATATTTTAGTTTGTCTGAACATGGGGTATGGCCAAATTTGATGGTTAAACGGCATTGTCCCCCACTAAATGGCCATACAATGGTGGTATATGTTTTCAGACACACTCATATCATTATTGGTTATATATCCCATTCTACTTCAATCCCCGAAAAATTGCATGGTGATGAAATCCCACTTAAATTGGTTGGTGAAATCCGTATCCCCACTTAAATTGGTTGGTGAAATCCGTTCAATTGCGAACGGCATCTCAAAGTTTCCCACTCTTATTTGATTTGATTATATATACCCATATTCATTCATATTCCCATATGTGTTCTGGTTGAGTTCCCATCATTGATGGTTAAAAGCACCACAGTCTTAGCACCCATTGGGTGCCCCCAAAAAAGGTGGCATTTTCTCCTCCTCCGAGGCGTAACGTTCTAAGAGCCGCGAACGGGCCTGGGGAAGGGAGCTGTTGGGGATGATCGTTGAATACAGATGTGGCTATGGATCAATACCTATACATACCATTTTTAGGGGGATGAACATCCATAAATCCCAGCTATTTTGATGTGAACTACAGGGGTACAAGGTTTTGACACACTGCCATGTGGAGATTCGAATTGATTGGATTGAATGATTGAATGGCAAATTGGCAAAATGTTGATGATTAATGATTAATCATGATTTATTGTAATGATGAATTAAACCATTATGGTTGTAGGATTATGATGAATCCTTATTGATTGTAATTCATAATCCATAGTTATCAGACATGAATTTTGTGAAATAGTTTATCAACTGATCATAATGATAATGGACACAGTGATCAAATGGATAAATTCACTGCTAAATAATGACATCTATCCATTTGATCATAACAAATAGATATCAGTGACATATATATATAATCTATAATCTATAATTTCAGTGACATACAAATCTATCCATATCACTGAAATATATCACTGAAATCTATGTGTTTATCACATAATCCATCACTAGTGAGACATCATCCATATATATATATATATTCATTTTCATTATGTTATTATTTATGGATCCATACAACATAATCAATCTATACTAGTGATATCCATATCTAGAATCATATCCATATCTATAATAATATCCAAACATGTTTATCTATCAATTCAACATAGCATCCATGGATTTCAGTGACACTCTCCAGCGCCAACATCGTCCAAGGTCAGCACCCGATAGTGCGTATCAAGCCTCGCTGTAGCGGTAATGACAATGGTTACCATTGAACCTCTTTTGGAGTTAATATGTGTTAATTAATATAACTTAATTTAGTTGAAGTTAGGTCAGTTGGAATTATATAATGAATCATTAATCATAACCATTAATGATTGAATTAGACATTTTAGTGGTTAAAACTACTTATAACTCTACCTCTATTTGGAATATTATATAACCATAACCCCAATGCTCCATGGTGCTGGTTGTAGCAACATGTACCCCATGTATGTATAGTGTTCTAAATATAGTGATTCTGTGATGTTAAAACTTGGCACAGTCACAGAATCTAAGTGGAACCATTCATATGCAACGGACTCGGATTACATACTGTAGAGAAGCAAAGTCCTGTTCACAATTTCAGGTGTCAAAGTTTCAAAGGGCCTTTGTTTTTTGATTTGTTTCATAGACTGACAACCAGTTATGACCTGCTTTCCTATACTAGATGTCCAACATCTGTAGTTATGCATCTCAAGATATAAGAATGTCACGGTGGCAGGCAATTTTCAACCAAGGGTATGAGTTTTTAAACCCTGGTACCCATGTTTATGGGACATCAACAAACATCAATAAACATCAATACACATCAATAAACATCAATAAACACGGTGAACATCAAAATGGCTTGTGATAAAATGGACGTTCAGAAGCCCCACTTTTAAGGGATACCCAACCCGGTGTCATCGGTCACCTGGCTTGCTGGAAAATACCCACCATGTCGACATCCATTTCGTTCGATGATTTTCCCGTGACCAAGATTCTATTGGAGATGTTCCAGCTAGCCATGTTTGATTACCAGATTCTGACTTCCATATTCATATAATCATCATGTACCATATCCTATAGGAAGTTAATCATTCCTAATGATTATAGGTAGTTGACATTACCAGATTATATTCCTATTAACAAATGTCTGACTTCCATATTCATATACCATCCTATAGTTAATCATCGTGTTTTCCATATGATCCCTATTGAATCCACCATTTTGGGCTCGAGACGGCATGCTGCGCTGCAAAGCGAAGAGACACCTCGGGCAGTCCCTAATGATGGTTGCATGTGTATATGTATATATATATATAAATATGTATATACACATGATTCTAGATTATACCAGTACTACCCGATATTAAATGGGGATTTAGTAAGATTTAATTCAATGTAATTCTATGACACTTTAATGGAACGTTAATGGGATCTAATGGGATTTTAATGTATAGTAACCCCCAACAAAATGACGAACAGAGTTTCCAGGATGCTAGTTTGCTGTTTTTTTCCTTCACAATTTCGAGGTGTCTAACTTTGCTATTTTTTTGGGGGTTGCTATATATATATACACATTGTGGAAACAAATAGTAAACTACTAGTTGCATATAGGTATCCTTTGCAAATAGTGTATATATTTCAATATCATTAAATATCCACATACGTGCACATACGGACACCAATGCTGGATGACATGACATGACCAATCCGTTTTCCGGGATTGGGTTTAGGGTTTAGGGTGTGTACCTCTGATTACATAAATGGCTACGGATACACATGCACAACAACCCGTAGAAGTATATGTACAATTGACGATCCGTCGCAGGTCACCCAGTTGGATTTTCTAGGTTCACTCAGAAACTCCATAATCACTGAATTGGTTTAAGGGAAAATCTACAGGAACCATGGTTTCTACCATCAAATATAGGGCTTTCCTGTAAATTTTCCCATCATCCAATTCTATGACATAAGAATCCCATGTCGCACTTGCTATTCCAGTCCGTTTCATGGCTTCACCTTAAGGCTGCCAAACTCTGCTTCTCACTTGCTGTTCCCCATGATGATGGCCATAACCCCAATTTCCGCATAGCAAAAACGAATAAAAATCTGGCCATAACCCCCATCGAATCACATGATTCTCAGGTTGCACAACTCTGATCTTTCAGACCCACTGTTCTTCCCCCGGGATCCAAACTCTTCCGGCGAATTGGCATCCAGCTGATGATGGTGAGGCCTCACGAAGAAGAGTCGGACCACTACTTGTGACAGAAGTTGGATAGGCAATTCTTTATCCAAATAGATTATTGTAATTGTATGTATATAGATGTTCAGAGATAGGAAATATCTAATTAAGTTATGTTAAGTTGACTGGGCTTATAAAGTTGCAAATGTGTAACCAATTTGCATGCAATTTGTTTCTTTGGGGTCAAGTCATTGGGAAATGACTAGAGTGCGACAAGTGCTGAGAATCAAAAACACACAAGTCAACAGAACACCCAGAGTAGATAGGTTTGACATCTAAAGATTGTGTTTTGGGATGTTTTGGGATTTGGAACTCGTTCTGAACGGTTTCCAATTTAGAAGACGCACAGCACATCTTGAGCAGAGGCCCTTGGGGGATCATGTCCAACTTCGGTGCTGGTATATGTGCAAACATTTACCCACTACCCTCTGATAATTTAACATAGCTATTGAAAATGGCCATTTCTAGTGAGTTTTCCCATTAAAAATGGTGATTGTCCATAGTTATGTTAGTTTACCAGAGGGTAAGTGACCCAAATGTCGGTACATATTCCATACATGGAGCATATGGGTCCTACATACAATCACCAATTGCGAATATCGAGGCAATCCGAGTCTGTTCCCAAGTTTTGAGGATGAGCAGCATGGCCAAGTATCATAGCAAAATATATCGTTGCTTCCATAGGTGTATTATCTTTCCAATCAAATATCCCATGATACGTCCTCCTTACTGTTGGTTATATTTCCCACTATATCCCAATTCCATTGTACTCCTCTTATATACCCTCTGGTAATCAAACATGGCAATGACAATCACCCACTTACAGGTGATTTTCCTGTACATATGTACATATATATATACGTATATATATATATAAAGAGCGCATTGAAACACCATTTACATAGGATGCTCAATTGTCTTTTTGGCTGAGGGTTGTCCCGGAATGGTCGTATGAACGTCAGTGGGAAGCTCATTTCTCTGCGCAGGCGCAGTGTTTATGACTCTGGTACATCTGTGAGTTAGCGCGGTCTAAGACGAATTTTTGGAAAAATCAGTCAGAAAAGTGAACCCTCTGCGGACTTCACGCGTTTCGGCCATTTCCACTTTTTCAATCTTTTCCACTTTTTGGCGACTCCGGATCTTACAACTTCTGTAAACCCTAAATGAAACCCCTAATAGAAGTATGCGTATATGTTCCATGGGGCCGGGGGATTTGATAACTCATGTAAACCCTAAATGAAACCCCTAATAGAAGTATGCGTATATGTTCCATGGGGCCGGGGGATTTTGTAACT
>Ga0126342_10002578_pt1 | contig 28562 bp, 27 predicted proteins | sample Cyp1metagenome_FD_92528 | JGI IMG/M metagenome (GOLD analysis project Ga0126342, IMG submission 92528) | Coral microbial communities from Lord Howe Island, Old Settlement Bay, Australia - Cyphastrea 1 metagenome | ecosystem: Host-associated > Invertebrates > Cnidaria > Coral ... | reverse complement strand
GTTGATGGTCATCCCATCCATAATAAGGATCCAAAAATAATGGTTATTATAAATCCCTATGAACCATTGGATGACTAGCCCCGTTTTTAATGGTTATTAACCATGAGTATTGACCACAGCTCACATATTGTGAGTGTCTTGAAACATTCTGCCATGCAGCCATCCAAGGTTGCTGGGAATCAAGTTGATCCAAACGCCTATGAAAGGCATGTTGCGTCGATGTTCCTGGCACCTGCAAGTCATTCCACAAGAATGGACCAAAATGGACCAAAATGATCCAAAAATGATCCAAAATCTCTGCTGAGAACAAGAGTGCGACCTTGTTCTTATCTCTTTTCCTGTTCTCTTCGTAGTCCAAGCGGCTGAAGCTCCCACTTGGCTTCCAAGTACTTGAAAAAGTCCGGAGTCCAATCACCAGATGATGCCTGCACAAAAACTCGTGCGCATTCCGGATGTTCAAAGTCCCAAATCGAAACATGGCTCCAGAAATCAGCCCTTCTTCACACCTGATCAGTTCCTGATGATCAGTTCCTGATACTGTCCACTGTCTATCCGACCTGTGCTTCAGCCCACATCGTGTCCACGAGGAAACCCAAGCCAACCCGATCAGCATGGTAGCCTAAGTGCCCACCCAAGCGAACAAGAGAAACCTCAAAACTCACCTGGAAACCTCACTGATTCGCTGAAGGGCACCGAATCAGAACTCACCATAGCAACACATGCCAGCGCAGAAGAGGTGCGGATCTCTTGAAAGCGCTCGTCATTGAAGCCACCGAAACTCACATGTTCCTGCCGGTCTGCTCACTGTGCTAACTTTGGTCTTGTTGCAAGCCACTCACCAATGTTCTAAATGGATTGCAGCATTGGAGCGAATATGTTTATATTACGAGTCCCTCCTGCAAAATGTCCGCGAAGTTCTGATGCGGGTTCTGCTCCTCAGGAACACATGATGAGCATCGCACTGGAATGTCACAGGATTCCAACTCCTTTGTTTTCAAAAGAGCCGACATTTTCATTGTGAACAAACTGTTTGTTTTGGGATAGCCGCAAGGAAAAAGGCAAACAGCCAACCACTGGGTTGCATATTCAGGGATGGAATGAGGGAAGGAACGCTTGGATGACCAGGTGGTCAGATAGAGGAAGAGCGAAAGGTATTTCTGGATACAAATTGACACGTATGTCTGCTCGCACGCGCGCATGTGTACTTGGAAAGGGTCAGCTGTTCTGTGCGCACCTAAGCATGCATGCATGTATGTTGTACATTCGCACGTAAGTGGGCAGGTAGACAGGTTGGCAAGTAGGTAAGTAGGCATGGGCATGCGTGTATCCATCTATCCATCTGTCCATCCATCCATACTAATCCAATCTAGTCTATGCATACAGGACCATCACCATGACATGGGGGTGGGGGGGTTCCTGGCCCGGGCCATATATGTCCGCATTTCTGCGTTTTTACATGTCTTCTGCATTGCTGCACTACTTAATGTCCACACATCTACTATGTCTAAATTCTCGATGTCTATATGCATGCACGCTGTTGCTTATCTGATGCAATGTAATGTAACGTAAGGTAATGTAGTATGTAATCTACCGTCACGTAATGTAATGTAATTGTATATGTTTGTATGTACGTAAGTATTGGGTCGTTACGCATAGGTGGGTCGGAGCGCATGTGTCTCTGTACATACATTGTATACGTGGGTAGGTCTGTTTATCGGCACAGTAGCAGGAAGGGGAGAAGAAAACAAACAGACTAGCTATAAGGTGATGAAACAGTTGTCAACACTACTACCAGCCAGGTCTTTTCTGCAAACAAATCATCAAACGAGGTAGTGGGATACATTTATGCACAAACTAATCTTAAGATATCTTAAGTATGTACAAAAAATAAACCAGATTGAGTCAAGGGTGGAGAATTTCCGCCCTTGACTAACTGCGAAGCTTCTGTGTTGCCCTAAAAATGGGGCCCATCCCACCTGCCAGGAGATGATCATCTTTGCCAGCTCGAAGTCACCAATGTCCTCGATGCGTTGCGGCGTTGCGCAGTTCCCAATGTGTAGCCCCCCGTTGTGCATCGCTTCAGCAGCCGAGGTGCGTTGCTCGCCAGGGCCAGCAATTCTTCCAAAATGCGCGAGTTCAGCGTCCACGCTTCACGGAGACTCTGTTCTGGATCGGCTAGAAGGGCACCTGAGCAAGAGGCAATATGAGGATGCATGAGGCAATTCTAGAACTATTTCTATGTCTAGATGGTCTAGTATAAGTGGGGTATTGACAGGAGAATCAGTCAGTGAAGCAGTCAGTGAAGAGGATGCGGTCTCAACAGTATCACTTGCAGTCACTGGGATATGCCTTGGGTTCCGGGCGCAGGCAGGCACTCCTCACCTGCATTCCATGGTCAGGGAAGCGATGCGCCACTTCCAACATGGCCTCAGACTCACCGCCCAAAGACAGACCTGCACAACGCCTGCACACTCTTCCCGTCACATTCGAAGAGGATTCACTAATTCCATGTGGACCGGCTGCATTTTCACAACCAGAAGAAGAGCAAAATGTCTCTGTGTCCAATTTCATGCTAGACATTCCAAGGCGCATAGATGTCCCTTATTGGCACATTGCCACGTAGAGTTGCTTCAACTGATTTGCCAGGCTCCTCCAACCGAGCAGGGTGCAAAGTGGAAAGCTCCGGTCTGGGGCTGGGCAAGGAAGTGACAATGCTGGAAGTACATGGAAGGTGCGAAGCATTGCAGAGCCATCAAATATATTCAAATATAATGTTCAAAAGCGTTGGCTAGGGTGGCCAAATAAGATCAAATAAGATTCAATAAGCGTAGCAAAGATTTCAGCACACAACGCTAACGCGCAGCCTGGCAATCACTGTGGGGTGGTGACAAGCTCACGCTCCTGAACGCCATACATTTCAGCCATCAAGGCTGCTTCCATTGCGACGGTGGTGTTCGAAGGCATGGACCCAGTGTATAGGAACCTCTGTCGCTGAACACGGCTTCAGTCTGAGATCATCATCCTCCTCATCCTCCTCATCCTCATCATCCCCATCATCTTCATCCTCATCATCGTCATCGCCATCGCCATCGTCATCGTCATGATCAACAACCGATACGAGATGATACGAGATATGTAAAAGGGAGTTCCCACCGAAAAAAACCCTTCGAATCAAAACCCATCGAAAACGGAGCCATTCTCAGAAGCCGGCCTCAAGAAGCTGTCCACAGCTGCCACCGAGAAGTTGTGCACCTCCCACCTGGCAACAGCTGCATCACTGAGCCGTTTAGCTCGCTATTGCCCCTGCTATCCCTCTGGTAATTTGTTACATAGCGAACTGGAAAGATCCACCATTTTATATGGGAAAATCCACTATTAATGGTCATTTTCAATAGCTATGTAACAAATTACCAGAGGGTATTGCCCCTGCTATCCCCTGCCCGCTGCTCGTACACACCTCTTTCCCAAAGCCACTTGCTGAGTGAGCTGCTCAGACCACGCCTCACAGAATTGGAGCCATCGCTGGGCCGCCATGGATTTTTCCGTGGTTTCAAAGGCTTCAATGTCCATGGCTGCATATGCTCTGCCGCAACATGGTGCAGTGTGATGTGTTCAATTCTATATAATATATGTATATATATATATATACATATATATATATACATATATATATATATACATATATATATATATACACATATATATATATATATATGTGTGTGTGTGTCTGTGTGACATTGTGTGACTATATACTGTTCATATGTACTGTATAATATGCGTAACAAACGTATGCAGATGGTTTTGCTTATTCAGCTTTGCAAGGACGGCTCATTAGTACCACCAGGTGACGCAGCCAAAAGAATAAACAATGTCAAACCAGGATTCATAAACCCTTGGTTCTTTAATAGGGGGGTACCCTCTGGTAATTTGTTACATAGCTATTGAAAATGGCCATAGAAATAGTGGATTTTCCCATATAAAATGGTGATTTTCCATAGCTATGTAACAAATTACCAGAGGGTACCAATTTCAATAGGAACCCCTATTAATTTATATTAATTTGGGGGAAGCCCCTTTCGAACTACACCAGGCAGACGTCAATCCAGAGGATGACATCATGGCAGATTTTCTTGCCGAGAAGCAGCCACAAAACCAGAATAAACGCGATACTCTGCTTTGGGAGTGCCGTTGTTCATCACCACCTCAAAAGTGCAAAAATTTCAAGGCACAAGGCTGCAAAGCTGCAAAGCTGCGCAGCTTTACCTTCCAAATATTTGCTGCCAAGGATCAATTTGCATGTCCCCATCCTTGTTGTAGCATCTCCTTGGTTGCAATGCGTCGAGTCAGGCCCACTGCGAAAGCGGAAAGTCAGACTATCTGCAGTACCGATCTATCCACCCATAAATTCACCTATCGATCTACTAGCCGTTACTAGCCATCCGTCCGTCCACCCCTCTATTTGATTCTATTTAAATCTATTTAATGTGTCTATCCATCTGTTTATTTGCTATCCAACTGTCCATCTATGCATCTACCCATCTATACAGCATTGTGTCTCATGGCGTAAGTGACTGGTGAGCAGCACACAGCCAACGCGAAAATTTGAGAATCCAAAAATATGCCCCAGGTTGCCGCAAAAAAACGAAAAATTGAAAATGTTTGAAAACCCACTTGTCGCCGCAAAAGTTTGAAGAAACAAAATTTTCAAAACTGTTAAACTGTTTGAAAACTGTTTGTGCCAGCCCAAAAAGGGAAAACCGGGAAACTCCAATTTAAGAAATTGCGAACACCTCGGACATTTGAGAAATTGATGGATTCTTCAAATACATTTGGTTGTTGTTACGTTCAATTTCTTTAGGCTAAACCCTGCCAAAACGGCTTAGATTTTTTGCCCCTCTGGTGGTTCGGTTGCATCATGAGTGTTTCCTGGGTCTCTCAATTTTTTCCGGTCGATAGAAACATTATGTGGCTTCAGCATTCATTATGTGGGCCGCCTTTATGATTCAAAAATGCGTCAAAGGAAATTGCCAAGCCACCAACACACACGTATATGGCATATCATCCCATATGTCTATGTATCTGTGTATCAGTTTGTATCTATGGGTTATCAACCTGTCTGCCTGCCTGCCTGCCTGTCTGTCTGTCTGTCTGTCCATTTATCCGTCCATCCATCCATCCATCCATACCTATCCACCTAGCCATTTGTCTATCACTGTCTATCTACCTAATCCAAAGGAATCTAAAAATTCTAAAATCACCTATATAATCTAATCTCACCTCATCTGATCTGTCTATCTTCTACATGCGTGTGTGCAAGCGGAAGTATACGCGATTATACGCGTGTACAATGGGATAATGTGCAGATTCAGAATAAAAGGCTTCAACAATGATGGCTGCCAGCAACTGCTGCAAAGACTCTCCATAACAACCGCTACCAGCCCTTTGTAATCCATGGCGTGGACAAACGTTTTGTTAGTCCAGCTTTCAGGGAGTCTAACAGCGGCGCAGGCAAAAGCCTTTGAAGAAAAGTGCGAAATAACATGAAATAACCATACGGACCATACCAGCCTTTCAGGGGGGGGTGATTCTGGAGTGTCAAGCATGCCCACTTTCCTGTGCATGATTGAGACACCTGCGCCACAAGCTTGCGAGCCAAAAGGGTCAATTGTTTTCGTTGCATAGATTTCCACTGCGCAGAAACTCTGGGAGAACTTAATTTCACTAGCTTGTGAACATGTGCATGCTTACTGCTGAGGTTCAGTAAGTACAACTGAAGCGGAAGTATCCACTCAAAAAAATTAAAGCTTCAAAAATGTGGAAAGGAGGGGAAAGATTGACAGGAGCTCGTAGGACCGTAGGAGCACCTTCTGTTCCACCTCTTCGTTCAACTTTGTCAACGCTTGCTGCCTGGCTGTGACAGCTCCACCCTCACTCTCTAAGCTGCTTTAGCCCTCTCACTCTGAGGAGGAACGAAGCAGCAATGCAATCAGAATGACCAGAGCCGACGAAAGCTCACGAAGTTTTTCATAGTCGAGTCACCAGTCTTGGCGTTTTTAATAGGATATCGGATATGAATATTATGAATCATGAACTTGCGGAGCATGTGGTTCATTTGGGTATAGGTCAATACCTATAGATACATTTTTAGTGGGATGAACATCCATTTACCAGCTATTTTGGGGTTCACCAGGGGGATAGGGTTTTGACCCATCCCCATTTGGCTGCTTCAGCGCGGGCTCAAGCACTTTTTTCATCGAAGCACTTTGCTGGGCCGTGGTAGTCACGTCACTGGCAGCAGCACCTCCGTTGATCTAAACGGAAGGCACAATACCCGGCCTGGTAATGACTAACAGTTTGCTATTGAAAATGGCCATAGAAATAGTGAGTTTTCCCATTAAAAATGGTGGATCTTTCCATAGTTATGGGACAGTTTACCAAAGGGTAATCACAATAGCGTCTTCCCACTTAAAGCACATTCTTGCACATTCTTGCGCAGTGTTGCAGGATGTTGCAGGATGTTGTAGGATGTTGTAGGTAGGTCTTGAATCTTGGTGTGCCAAACTGTTGTGCTATGACTGCTATGAAGCGTGCCCTCAAAAGCCTTGGCATCTTGGTTCGCTTTGGCCTTCTCGATTGCCGGCAGCTGTCCATGTTGACGTGTTCCTTCTAGCTGACGCTGCAGCGCAAATTCTCTGCCTGCCAAGGCCCCGCCCGGCCAAAACCCCGTCGCCAAAACTCAAACGACGACCTCGATGTTCTTCTGCGTCCACTCTGCCAGCGTATGACCCTGCCACAGCCTTCAGAAATAGGCAAACAAATTTGATTACTACATGCACGGCCCCATTTGCAGAAACAACAACAACAACAACAAAAACAAAAACAACAACCATCGTTCTGACAAATAAATGTTCTCTCTCTGTCTCTCTGTCTCTCTCTTTCGAAAAACTCAGCGTCCAGCTCGTTCTTCACCTGAAGAGGCTTGGCAGCAAAGTCAACATACCCTCCGGTAATTTGTTACATAGCTATGGAAAATCACCATTTTTAATGGGTAAATCCACTATAAATGGCCATTTTCAATAGCTATGTTGGTTTACCAGAGGGTAGGCATTTTTGAAATGGATTGGTTGCCCTCAATTCCATCATGAAATCCCGAACTTGCGTCGTCATGTCGCAAATGCCAGGCATGAATCGCAAAAGACCAGTCGCAAAGCCCCACCAGCCTGCCACTCCTCAACTGCACTTGCAATGATCGATTCAAACATATTCAAACAGACTGCTTACATCTGCTTGCCACATCCGCCCACACCATCTGCCAAGTTCCAGGACAGGTTTGGATGGATTCCCAAATGTGTTTCCGGATTTGTTTGGGCTTTGAAAAAATGTCAAAACGATATCCACCAGCACCAGGGGTTCTGGGCGCACTCTGGATCTGCACAGATGCACGGTGAGCAATTGCAAATAAGCACCGTCGCTCTTGCTAAAGAACTGGGGCACGCTTTTGCTCAAATTTTGATTCTGGGCTAACACTGATCAAGAAGTCCTGGGACAACTTAGGCTCACCAGGTCCAACAACATTGCCTCAACATCGCAGTAAATGTGAAGACCAGAAGCATCCAGAAGCAACGTGCGTGGCAAACACATTGGACCATTGGCATAGACTCAGACACCAAACAGCAATAGAAAGTTGGCAGTTTTTCCATCACTTTTGACGATAAGGTTTCGACTCCCACGCTGGGAGTTGTCTACACCAAAGCACTTTAAGCACCACAGGCAGTTGACACTGCAGGCCATTGCATGATACTATCTACGCAAGTTTGCGCGTACGTCAAGACCCGGTTTCCATCAAACGGTCTGAAAAACTAGAAACGCGCCACAGGCAGTGGCAAAACACTTCCCGCGCAGCCGTTCACTTCCGGGAACCTAAGTAAAAAAATCATCCCGGAAAACATGTTTCCCAGATTTTTTGGATAAACCAATGATACATACCCTCTGGTTATTTAACATAGCCATGGAAAATCACCATGCTATTAATAGGTAAACCATCTATAAATGGGCCATTTTCCATGGCTATGTTAAATAACCAGAGGATAACTAATGCAGTTTCAACTCAGTTCAGAAAATTGACAGTGCGTTTCTGACGCAGATATCATGAGCTGAACCGACGCGACTCAAAGCCGTCCAGCAGACTCAACGGACTCAGCGTTCAGGCCGATGCGACACCCCTTTTATGCAGTTGAAAACTGCCCCGAGGCAAAGAACCAAAGATGAAATGTTCATTGGATTGGTTTTGTTGGGAAAATCTAGGGAAAATCTTAACCGGAAACCCATGGTTTTTTTTTACCATTAAATTGATCGGGGTTTCCGGTTAAAAATTTTCCCTAGAAAACCACCAAAGATGAAATGTGCCTCCTCATGGCTTCCCAAAAAAAATGTTCCACGAGTTGGTGCCGGAGATCTGGAATGGTTGCTGTATGTTTCACCAGATCCAACGATCAAAAAAATGTGTTAAAACTCGAAGAAAAAGCCATCAAAAGCAGAGAGTGGTAGGCTGGTGACCTGTAGGTCTTCGTTCTTCTTTGCAATTGGAGACATTGGACCCATGAAACGGCGGAGCCGCGGTGCCGCAGTTGGTCAATGTGAAGACAGGCGGAAAGACTGAAACAGGTGGATGTGGCGGGACTTGTTTCGGAAAGGAGTGACCAGGAGGAATGAGGACATGAGGAGCTTAGTATATCTTAGTGGCAAAGGCGACTAAGCTCCGTAATTCCGTTGTTGACGGGACCCATCTTTGGAACTTTAGAAACAGGCACTGGGGATCACAGGAGCACACAGGATGACAAGCATCTGGCGTGCGTCGGGCCAACGGCAACGAAAAAAGGAGACGATGCAATGACAAGATCTGACATAGCGAGACAAGTGATCTTACATATTAATACATATTATTTATCCAGTCAGCGAATCATTGGAGAATCACATCTTAACCTGCACTGATAAAGTCGTTGAAAGCGAAACAAAATATTTCGCCCTATTATTTATCAAAAAATATCTCGCAGCGCCTTATTTTGCCAAAATGAGAGCCCAGGGTAGGAACGATATTGGAAGGATTGTGGAAGGATTTAGAGCTGCGTTCGAAAGAATGTTGACTCAGGGCCTCAGGGACTTTGGACGCGCTAGAAGGCAAAGACTTGTTCCTAGATGGTCACTCAAATTTGGGCGTTTTTGGCTCTTTTCACCCTGCCAAAAGGTTTGAGGCATTTCGAGGCAGCATGCACCAAAGATTTGGCACTCATGCACCAAAGATTTGGCACTGATGCCGTCTGTCCATCATTTTCCCATCCGCAACTGCCACCATTCACAACAACATAATCCATCATAATCCAAGCGTCCTCGCACTCTTCAAGATCACGTTCAAAAGCCTCAAGGCAGCTTTGTTTCTGAATATCATGCTCGTGTGACGCACTCCGATGATGCGGTGCCTCTGAAAACAACAAGAAGACTGCAAGCTTGGTGCTCTAGACCTTTTAATAATAATGATAATAATAATATTAATATATATATATTTATACATGCACACACACACACATACAGTATATATATATATATTATACTTCTTGTCTTTTGCACATGAAATGAACCAGTTCTCGCAGTTTGGAGCAAGTTGGCGTTGCTGATCGTTATGGTTTTAAAAACCAGCTGTCGCCTCCGCGGTCCACGCATTCAAGACATTGGTGTCCCAGAAGCGTACCTGAGCTGATAGAAGTCCAAACTAGGTGCCAAGGGGTCGATGACAGCGGTTTCACACAAGGACTAGTTGTGCCGATCTTGGCCTCACAAGCCAAACATGCCAAACATGCCAAACGCCCAAACTCAGACAGAAAACAAGGATCAGTAATGATAGCTGATAACTAGGAATCGCACCTCCACATATGGCACTGCTTGAGCTACGGCACACTCTGCCTGTTGGCAGGAGACATCACCTGACTATCTGGACATCACTCTAGTACTTTGCTGTACTTTGACCAACCACCCCACCAAAATAAAGGCAGGTAAGGGCAGGCACCTCAGGCACTCGGGGTGTTCGAACTTCGGTACTCGACATGAATCGACATGAAACTCAGCGTGTCCGCACCCCCGTGCCTCAGGCACCAAGTGGTGAAGCCCTGCTTTAGCAGCCAAGGGAGCTGGAAAGCCTTCCCAGCTGCATATCTACATCATTCTAAATCAACGTCTCAGAAAGATCAAAATCATCAAAACATATCAAAATCTTTCTTGATGCTTCTTATATATTCTGGTATGACTTGGCAACTGAGTCAGAGTTGTGATTGAAATTCTGCAACTCTCAGCACACTTTACACTTTACACCAGCCCAAGGCATCTTCTCTTGCTGTGGCTCGTTTTCCCAAGGTTTCTCAAGCACCTCTGATGCCGCAACCAATGGCCGGACAGCCTCGCTGAAAAGGGTCTTGCTCCGCAAAAGCAAAAACCATCAAAAAGCATCAAAAACCAAACTGGGGATGGGTCAAAACCCTGGTACCTAGTGAACCCCAAAATAGCTGGGATTTATGGATGTTCATCCCACTAAAAATGTATCTATAGGTATTGACCCATACTCAAACTGAGATTCGGCTCAATGTCTCTAATCAAGTCTAGTTTGTTTGCCAAGTGGCAGAGAGACTTCGCATTGAGCTGCACAGTTTTGGCAACCAAACCTCGCTGTTTCCAGGAGAAAGCCAACAATGGGCAAAGGTGCATTGTAGGTGTCCAATATAAATGATTGCATTGCATCAGGACTTGAAGATGTCACTGCAGTACGATACTGATGATACTGTCTAACTTTTATGGCTTGGGGGCACAGCCCTCTGAAAGCTGCAAAGTCAAAAGCATCGACCTGACATCAAAGCGAAGCACATGTTTTGTTCTGATTCAGGATCCAATCCAGTCACAGCTGCATTGGCTTGAAAGTGGTTGCCATAGCAGCCAAGAAGACAAAGTTCAAAGAACGCGTGTAGTTTGGCAGCCCCAAGTTTCAACAATCAACACTCCAAATTCTTGAAGTCTATGATGCAAAACTTGAAAGTCATGTGCCTGTCGAGAACTTGAGACACCGTTGGGAAGCTGTACATTTGTGGAACCTAGATACTCGATCATACACTGCCCTGAAATCGGGAGAGCAAGGTCCGCAGGCTTTGCAAAATCGAATTTCAAAACTGGGTTTCGTAGAGGAAAACTGTGATATGACATGATGCGACTAAAATGACTAAAATGGCCTAATGCTTTGCTCCCTTGTGCCTCCCTTCTTGTGCCAGAGCACTCAACTTGCAAAGAACGCCTTTCGGTTGACGATCCAGTTCGAGAGTCTGATGATGAGACAAATGCCATCACCAGAATGCCAACAAAAATCAGAGGAGATCCTCAACACTTCGCTAAAGGAGACATGTCAGGTCATGTAAAAATTATGAATATATATATATATATTATATATAATAAATTACATATATATATATACAAATGTGTGAAGTTTGTTATACCAGGACATGAATCTCCCCTTCCTTGAATCTATATGGTTCCCAAAACATCGGACATGGAGTCCATGCCTCAGACCCCCAGCACATCTCTGCTGTGCATCACATTCGGAAAAAATATGTCAATGGATTGGTTTAAGGGAAAATCTACAGGAAACCATGGTTTTTACCACCAAATATAGGGTTTTCCTATAAATTTTCCCATCATCCAATTCTATGAATATGTGCTTCATTGTGCTTCCGTTGGCACAAAACTATCGCAAACACAGACTTTCTGCAAGGATCTGCAAGGTCTGAAGCTAGCTGGGCTAGCAGTTTCCGCACGACTCAAGTTCTCAAGTAGGCGCTTGCTGCTGCCTGAGCTGAAAGCAACCAAACACCCAATTCATCAGCGATCAGCGACTGGCTCAAAGGGAGCAATTCAAAGGTTCATGATGGTTCATGAATTTGAATGCGTTGTTCCTCGTCTAGTGAGCGGCAACCCAAAGAAACCAAAGCGTGCATCTAGAGTTAGAGGGCAAAAGCTATACCCACCACAATTCTCAGTACCACAAACGTCCCTGGTGATGTCCTAAACGCATCCGGCCTCTCTACATGCTGTGATGTGATGCAAAATATGCTATGAGTACTTACTTATGATGGCCATCTGATGTTTGCTTTCACGATCCCCCTCTCCCTAAGAACGTTTGGCTGGAGAGGCGATCTGTCTCATAAACCCATCATAAACCCATCACGTGCCACCCACGTGAGCTTCATCTGACAAGCTGCCCGTGTCACACAAAGCCATTCGTATCGCTGCTCAATCCAGACCCACGTCCTGAACGGATCCAACGGTGCCATCTTGAAACATCTTGGAACATTTTGCTACCCTCTGGTAAACTAACATAGCTATGGAAAATCACCATTTTTAATGGGTAAATCCACTATAAATGGCAATTTTCAATAGCTATGTTAAATTACCAGAGGGTACAAAAAAAAACACAAACTGCTGTTGGAGAATTGCTGCCCACCTCCTTGTAGCGCTGCAGTTCAATCTGGTGCTTCAGCGTCTGACTGGTTGTGGCATGAACCTGGTCAGTGATGGACCGCAAAATCTTGAATCATCTTGATTGATTCATCTCCTTCAAGTGCTCCAAAGTCATTGCCTCACGACCGACCAGCTTGCGACGCTCCACCAACAGCGAGTTGCGCTCCGCCTGGTGAGGCTGGCCCTATAAGAGCAAGGACAGCACAGAAAAACAACAACGCGCTCCTATATACATCATCTACGTTGAATCTACATTTTCTATATCTTACACACACAGACAAACACACACACACATATTATATATATATACATGTGTGTGTATATGACCGAATATGTATGTATGTAATGTAATGTAATGTAATGTAATGTAATGTCATGTAATGTAATGTAATGTATGTATGTTCACATAGTAAATAATATATATATATATATATACATGTGTATGTATGTATCTGTGTGTGTGTGTGTTCCATCCACTGGACTAGTTCAGTGAGTTTTGTGGCTAGGTGTTCGTCTTGGAAACATCACCATCACCACCCAGTCCACACCAAACGTCACTGAAACGTGATCCGCTACTCAAAACTCAAAGGTCAAGTAGTCTACGAACGGTTTCCAATGTCATGAGTTGCTTACCCTCTGGTAAACTAACATAACTATGGAAAATCACCATTTTTAATGGGAAAATCCACTATGAATGGTAATTTTCAATAGCTATGTAACAAATTACCAGAGGGTAGTTCATATCACCTTCTGGCAACTCTGGATCAGCGTGTGGGGACGTCATCGGGACAAACACCAGTCCTCCAAAGCCGCCAAACGTTGATCCAACTCAGACAGTTTCTGCTGAGTCTCCAGATTTCCCATTGGTGTGTCAGGCCTGGCACGAATTGCGCATTGCCATTGGGGACTCAAGGACCCAACATCAATGCCATCGAAAGGTTGGCATCGGCAGAGGGCAGAAAGGCCATCACAGACGATGTATGATACTTGTTCAACTTTGTGCAACTTGAGGGGAGGGACGAAAGCTTGGCCAGGTGTGGGGCAGAAGTGGAAAATCTGCTGCTCGAGTGGAGTTGGAATGATCTGCGGCCAGTGGCGTGGTTAAAGGACCTGACTCTTGCAACCTGTTGCAGTGTCGTGCCCAACAAATTCATCAAAAAATGTGTTGCTGAAAACGTAGGAGTACGATGTGTGTATCCTATGTGTAAACTTCACTGCACACCATGGTGATCTACATGTATCATTCCACGGCAAAGAAGTTCCAGGATCAAACAGAATATTGGATTTTCTGAATAGCTGTTCCCATAAGCAGCGCCTCGCATGGTGGGAAAAATGACCGGGACCAGCGGGAGTGCTTTGAGGCGGGCGTGGGTGTAAAAAATCATTGTGGTTTTGGAGTTTTAATCAGGAATGATAGGAATGAGCATCATATATTGTAACTTACAATGAATTATGCTTGCGTGACATGTGCTCTTATCCTAACAGCTGTCAAAGTGTTCATTTGTTTCTTCGGTTCTTCAGTTTCTCGGTTTGAAGAGTTGATGAAGAGTTGTCCCAACGAAAATGCCATCGCACGTACAGTATGAGTTTGAAACAGTTTGGAATTGAGACACCCCCGACCCCCACCTTTTGGTCAACCTCAACGCACAAGTGGTCGCAAAATCGTCAGGAAGGTTCTTACCCCCACCCAGCCACCCGGCTGAACATCAGCGAGCATCTCCAACGCACATGCAAAACCAGCAACATGTCAAATGGCGCCAATTATTACTACCCCACCTGCAACGCACAAAAATTTGACCATTTTGTGCAACCATCTTAAAGCCGTCAGGGACGTTATTACACCCCCCCAACCTGCCAACCCCCCCGTTGGACCTGCGAGAGCATCTGCAACGTACATGTAAACATTTGCAACATGTCAAATGCTGGCAAAGAAGGCAGCGGTTCGAAGAACCCTTGCACGCCCGCCTCAGAGCGGTGACCCCCCCAAAAAAAACAACCGCAAAAGTGCCCACCAAATGCATCTCGGTTGAGGCAGTTTTTGCAAAGCTCCCACTCCGCATTCAAAGTACCAAACCAGAGAACCAGAAAGAGCTTGTCAAGGGATAGCATTATTCGTAGATCAGACTTATCCTTGGATCGGACGATTTGTGCCACTGAATTTTGCCAGCTTCCGTTGCCGCATATTTTGGCTCCCACATCGCAAGTTTTCGGCGAATGTGTGTTCAATGATGGCTTCAAGTTTACTCATCCATAGAGAAAGACCTCGGCGCAGCACCTCTTCCTTGATTCATTCGGGTCATATTGCACCATGCATATGCCATGACAAAACAGCATCATTCACATCATTCACCTATACAATACGTTGCCGTACATTTGACCCTCCATTGCCACCAGTCTTTTCTTGTTGCTGGGCCAATCTGTTGCTGGCGGCCACAGCATTTTCCCGGCGTTCCCAAACCTTGATTTGAAACGTGCCCCTCCCATCCTTGCGTGGATCATGTGCCAATGTAAAGCAGAAACGATTGTAGAATTTAATATGCGTATATATAATGTGCATTTTTGCAGATAGATGTCTATGTATGTGTCTATATATATATATATGTGTGTGTGTGTCTACATTATACATGGGCCTAATGTATCGGGATATAGGCATGAACATCAACAGGGGATCAAACCGCTGAGGCCTAAAGCTACATGGTTTTCAGCTCGCCGTCTCAAGGAGATGGTGAAGCTGAGGTAAGATTTACACGCACAGAAATATGTTTAAGTATATCTGATTATATATGATTTATATATGTACATAGATCATATGTGATCACGCCATGTGATGTCCTGTCACGCCATGTGACGTGATGCTACTTATTGCTACTTCGTGTCATGCTATGTCTTCACACCAATACATGTTAAGATTGTTCAGTACTCAAGTACATGGAACTCAGGTAGCCTAGGCTACCTTTCGTGACTTTGTGCGACTTCCACTCTCAGAGCGCTCTCATGGGAGAAATTGCCGTGAATTGAAATCGCTACTTCACTACGCTCAACAGGGCGGCAGGCCAAACCTGAGCAAAACTCATCTAAAGATCATAAAATAATATAAAGATGATAAAGGAAAGAAAAGGAAAGCATATAAAAGCAGTGACCTGATCAAAAAACGTTCCAACATGTTCAAACATCGACAAAACAAGCACTCGAGTTCTGGGACATAGAATGTACCTTCCGACTGCCGTTCGGACATGGCCTGAGAGAGTCCTGCCGCTTGCGAAGGCGTGGCTTGTCTTCAGCGAGCTTGGCGTCCTCGATCTCATATTGTCAATGTGAATTTCAGGATCCTAAAATGGAGGTACTGGTACGTTAGTACCATATTTCTGGCCATATGAATTGTGGGGATATTCCCTGAAACATAGGCCTAAAAAATAGGCCATTGATATTGTCAAGTTCAACTTCAGTAGGCTTGGACCGTTTGCATGAGTGATCCTGGCCACAAGGTTTGGAATGAGTCTAATGTGACTCAAAGGGACAATGCTCTTGCCAAAAATGCGGCCTTTCACTATTTTCACTATTTTCACTGGGGATGACTGAACTGTTTGCTACCTCTTTGAGTCTTTCCAACACATTTCTCGATATGTCCTGATTCACTGATTGTCGACACAGCACACGATTCATTCAACCCCCAATCTTCTAAGCTCTGCCTCTTGCCTGCAGAAATCAGGCTCGCTTCGGTCCTGCTCCCGCTTTTGCTGTATCTCACGGTACATGCGCTTCACGAAGGCTGGGTAGTCTGTGAGTGACAAAAAGTCATCAAGGACCTTGGGAAATTGTCAGGCCGAGGCGGCCTCGTGGTAGCGACGGAGTCGATCCAGAAATAACGGCCAAGGCGGCCAAGGTGCAGCACATTGAGTTGCTTCCTCCACAAACTCTTCCTGAAAGGTCTTTGCTTGCACCAGTCCCCACAAGAACAAGGCCTGCCGACGATAAGGATGATAGGGCACGTGTGGAGTGCATGTTATGTTGGAAAACACTGGACCAAGAGGATGCCGACTTGAACATCTAGAAATAGCTAGAACATGCTTGCGGCGCCTGTGGATTTGCGGCGCTTTCGTCTGTTTTGAAACATGGACGTTTATCACGTCGCAATCTGCAGCTCATCTTTTGTTGTGGTTTTCAGGAGAACCGCCAGGTTTTCACCTTTTTGTTGTAGGTGGCATACAAAACTGTCATGTAAAACTGTCATGTACTCCTCAAAAGGGATGTCATCCCACAATTCTACACGGGTTGCAATTGATGCCGAGAGACATTTTGCATTGTCAGCTCAGCCTCAGCCTCAAAGCGCTTGAAAACGTCGAACCTGAAAACAGGGATGGACAATGGACAAAGACATGCTGGATGTTAAGAATGGAAACCTGATGAGGCTTGGTGCCTTGACTTCCTATGGATTTCTTTATCCTCGCCACGCGACGCTTTGTCGCTTTGGCGCAACTGCTGGGGGACAACGGGGACAACCTTTATTTGTAAATGAATGTATACACCGTGTATGACTGTTGCATGAGTGATCCTCTAGGTGACGGCGCCTCCAATTTTGCGGGACTGTTGTCACGTTTGCAATGAGGGGGGGTGGGCGGTTGCAGGGTGAGTGGGGTGTGATAACGTTCCTGCCTACATGCGCACACACACACACACACTCTGGATGCTACGTTATAGGATCTTCTCCATTTGGGATGAACTGGGATCGCTGTGGTCATTGCGTCTCTGTGTGTCGTAGTTGCTATTGCTGTGGCCTCTGGTGCTACTATGTGCTACTGTAATGCTGCTGAGACCTGCGGTTGTTCTCCTGGTTGTGTTCAAAATGGTTCCATCGCCACTTCTGGGGTCTCTGGCCATTCCGCTTTCTGCTCGGTCTTGGCAACATCCGGGCCCTCAAGATCAGAAAAGCGATGGCAGTTTGCCTCGGAGAGAGTCACTACAACTTGGATCATTGGATGACGGATTACATTATTACAGCCACACCTCAAAAATCCTATGATTTTTCGGAATGCATTGATCATATTGACCTTGGCGCCAGGGTGCTGCGAAGAACTGCTCAGCAAAGGAGTTGCACTCCTTGCACACAAATGTGATGACTTTGCCATGACTTTGCCATGACTGTGTGGGAATTCCTGGCGCTTCGGGCATCCATCGGATTGCGATTTTGTTCGCCAAGTATCTGAAGCCACCAATCCGATCACTTCACGTTGCGTGGCCATGGTTTTTGGGCAGTAAGGGCAGTGGCGATAAGGGTTGGAGGCTGGTGGCAGGGCTACAATCCGCTAGCTCTGAGCCCACAGCCGCGCAGAAACTCTACAAAGCAAGGGCAAAATCATGTTTTTAAGACAACTTTGCACTCTACAAAAACATCAATCGTGATCAATCGTGATCAATCATGATCAATCATACCATGTCATGCTTTGATTCTTATCTTGTCAGACGAGTTCCGAAATCAATGATTGCCTTCCAGCGGTGTAGTGGAGGCCTGCAAAGCTTTGTCTCAGCAGCCGCTCTGCTTCAGCATCATCCGAAGCATAGTCCTGAAGGATGCTGATCAATTAAGCAAAGAATCCCAAGATGAAAGCCTGAACATCCTGAACTAACTCCAAGAGAAGAAATCTAAAATCTGATACAGGAGGATTTTCTTCACTGTTGATCAAATGTTGAGTGAAATGCTTGCCGCACGTGCTGGAAACTGGGCCGCTGGGCCACCACACAGCTGCACGGTCCACTGGCATGGGCCGTGGATCTCTCGAGCTTGGGTGCCCTGCACAAAAGACATGCCACGAAGGAATAGGCTGTGGCAAATGGGTGGCAACAGGAATAGTGGGAACATTTCGTGGGGGATAAATTGTAAGGTATTCGGACTTGCATCCTGGTTCCGCAGTTGAAAATTCAAAATTCCACCTTTTTATGAAACGATGTGCCTGGAACAACGGTGTGCAGAACGTAGCGGGCCTGATTCAGAGAAATGCTGACGGCAGTAACATGCCGTCTGCTTTTTGCAGGGTGATCCTATTGCTTTGACCGACCTTGAGGTTGGGTGCCGAAGTCACAAGCACCTCGCCAAAGCCCAAGGATGACGCCTCCAGAAACCGATTCTGAAACCAATGTCCAAGCAGTCCAAGCAGTCTAAGGCTGGGGAATTGGAAGACCAATATGCTCAGAGAACTCTTTGAGCCTGGGCCCGGCAGGCAGCCAGTAATTCTGGCCCTGCCTTGGTGGCAAAAGGTGGTGGATGTCGACAGTCCAAAGGCGTTCGGAAGGGGCCACTATGGCTGCTGAACGCGATGCACATGCGAAAGTGAATGCACGTGCTCACGCTCAGAAACATGAACGAGTAAATATGCTTGAAATGACCGGGTTGCAGGTGTTCTTTCATTTTCTTCTTTGTTATGTCATTTCTTCCTTCCACTCTTTTTTTGTTTCCTTGTTTGTTTTCTTTTGCTTCGTTTGCAGGCAAGCGGATGACTTGCGTCTCCGAATTTGGATCATTTGTACCTCGAGATCACTGATATCTCCCTTACGAAATTTGGAGCGCTTGCACCTCCACCACATTTGTACACCTTCTATTGGCTTCACATTAAATGGGACTTGCACACGGTCATGAGATGCTTCTACGCATGTGCTGGGTTTGCACATGACATACAATTCGGCATTCCCTTGTGGTGTGTTGTGCAAGCATTCCAGCAAATAAAATCTACATCCTATATATTCATCTAGCATTATTCCGAAATATTCCACATAACAATAGCATCCATGACATGCAACAACTATATAATTTATTTCTGGTTGGTGGTTTCAACCCTCTGAAAAATATTTGTCAGTTGGGATTATTATTCCCAATATATGGAGAAATAAAAATGTTCCAAACATTTCCAAACCACCCAACCGAGATATTATATATATATGCACATATACACTGCTTTGGAATTCTGGCTGCAAGTTCGGAAGCATGAAGTGATGTGATGTTGTCCGCTTCTTTCAATTCACGACTTCAGCTGAAGCAGGTAGATACATGTAGTGCCTTCTCATGGAGAGAAGCATCTGCACTCTTGCGGCCGGCAAAGCCCCACCTGGCATTGGGCAGCTGCGAATGGGAACAGCAACGTAGCTCAAACAAGAAGACAAAAGTGCGCGAGGGGAAAAAAGTTTGAGGGGCTTTCTCCAAAGTCTCTGGAGCTTTCTCTTCGTCGTCAGGGCTGGAAGTGCTAGCCCCTGCTTCTGCTAGGTGCTATGGCAATGACGATTGTCTTTTTATCGTCGTCCTTTGGCCGCAGCAGCTGCAGCAGCAGCACCAGCATCTTCATCAGAAAAACCATTGGCATCACTGTGCCATTGGTGGCAGACTTGTCTCCCCCCTCCTCTACCCTAATCATCAAACGGCCACTATGACCACAATAGTATCGCCAGTGTCACCAGCGACACCAGCAACATCGTCTGAAATTGCCGATGAATCATATTGCCCTTTTTACTCTCACAGTCACGGTCACAGTCATGGCACAACCGGGAAATAGTTGGGTCCTCTTGGATTCTCTCGGGACCGACCCTAATGATGAGCCTGAAAACAAATGCCGGGTCTGCCAATTCCTCCGGAGCGTCCCCTCCAAGTGCCGGCTGGCACTTGTAGCCAACACCTGGAATTTCTGAGGGGACACCTGGGGTGGATAGAAATCCTACTCCCAATCAAGTCTAAGAACCAGGATGAACCCGACAAACTCTGGGAGTAGACTTGTCTTTAACACTGACCCTTTTTTGTTTAGAAAAAACATCTCCACTTCCCAAGGTACAGCATGTCACATGTCCATCCCGGTCCATCCTTAGGAAACATTCACCCTGCACTGCCTGCACAGCCCTCTGAATCAGCAGGTGACAGGACCGCGTCGAGATATTGGAGATATTGAAATCAGAAAGGAGACGAGTGTTCAACACAGCAAACGGAGAGATTGGAGCCGAAGACTTTCCAAATACACTTGGAGAGCAACCAGGAGTGGTGACACCCACTTTGGGGAAAAATTAATTAAGGATGGGTTGAAGTCAAATCGTCAAAAGTCCAAGCTACGCAGTGTTTGGCTACATGGTCTTGGCTATCTTATGCTATCTTGATATCGCTAGGTACGGTAGGGAATGCTTTTTATCGGGATTCTGTGGGCTTCTGTGGGCCGCCTCTCCAGACCATTCGGCAATGTCTGCATCCGCCAAACAAAGGTAGCCTCCGTGTGGCCTGAACAAACTGAGCAAACGAAGCAAACTTCCTTTGGCAAAATGGTCCTATATAATCGTCCTCTATTTTCAGCCTATCACGTAGCCTGTCAGCTATATAGATGTACTGGAGAGGGGAGAAAAAAAACGCAGAAAAAATATGAAAGATGGATTTCTATAGAACATATGGAAATATATGGAACTTTGCCAGGCCAGTCACACTGGCCAATATCTGCACAAAGACGCGAACGCTGGTTGGATCTCCCCGACACGTTGCCCGTCCAACCTTCGAAAATAGCGCACGGGCTTCCTGAAGGAAACGTACACTGTAGTGCCAAACGGCCAAACGCATATTGGCTGCCTGTTTGCCCATCAATCACCTATCGTGATCGATTGTCATTGTAACATATGGTCATTGTATATATATATATATACACACATGGATTATATAAATTATATATATGGTGCAGCTCAACGGCTCGTGGGCCCTTCCTTGGCAGCACGCCCGCCATGCGGCAGCTCCATTTGATTCACTATTCTATTCTGCATGAGCGGGAAGAAGGTTTAACGGTGCACTCACCGATCTACAGATGGCTATGGCGCTGACTTCCTAAGCAAGGCTCACCTTGCTGTGTCCTATTAGGGAAAATAGAGGGGCCAGTGAAAAACGGTTCATATTGGTCCTTGGATGGAGGGAGCCCTCTACTAATCAACCAGCCAGTGGGCAAAGGTCTACTCACAACAAGCTTACGTGACTCAGTGGCTGGCGGGACCCGGAATACTCGATTCCAAATGGCTAAGGTGCACGGTCAAACAAGCTTCCATCAGAACCGACCTCTTTGAGATGAAGTCAAAACGTGTTCAGGAAAGGCCAACTACCATAGTGTAGGAAGTCCAGATTCTATTCGATACTGTAAAGATCCGTACTGCGCACGTCGCCTTGCTGTTGGATGCTTGGTGAAATCACCTGCCTCTTCTCGATATCGTTCTGCAATTCATGAATGTCATCCTGCTCAGCCTGCAACTCATGGAGATTGGATCAAAGGAACATGGAACGCAGGGCGACGCAGGGCGACGCAGGGCGCATAGTAAGAAGAATATGAAGAAAAGAAAGCATCTGTCACCTCCCAAAGGCCATTTCCGAAATTTCAATATGTCGGAAGCCACGTGACCCTTCCATCCTACAGAATTCAAGCAAATTGGCTGACAGACATGGACGCCACATTCAGCATTCACGAGGAACACTGAAGCAGTGAACGAAACGGATGGCTGGACTGTATGGCTCTGCTAGATCTTGTCATAGCAAATCAAAAGGGTCAACAACGGAGCCTGCATTTCCTATCATTTCCTTGTGTGAGAGGAGTGGTACCGAATGGTACCGATCATTGCCCATCCAATGTGCTTTGCCAAAAGGCCAAAAGGCCAGAAAACCGAAGGACTTGGGGCCTGCTGCATCCTCATCCGGCTGAGGCGGAAATCGTAAAAGTCTTGCTTTACTTGCTCGAGCGCCTCAATTCCAAGGTGTGTATCAAACATTGTATTATCAAGGGATTGATTGCATCTGGCCAGGCACGTACAAGCGAAGCTCAGTATCTAGGGCTGCAGCTGCGTCAACTTCCTGATGCAGCAAGGGCTGTACGGGTCGTTCGAGCTGTGGATCGGGAAACAACATAAAAGAACTGAACATGAGAAGCAATAGCAGGATGCAAATGTTGTTAGTCGCTAGCAGCACCGATCACAGATGAGTCAGATGAGCTTACCCAACCAATCCAATCGCGTTCAGAGATAGCTACATATAGCTACAGTAGCCAAGACATTACGAACATCAATGAACCCCAAGGCCAAAAAATGCCAAAAATGTCACCAAACATGTCACACCTGGATCTGCTGCTCCACAGTCTCATAGCCCTCAGCATTTCAGTCAAACTCCAAAGACTCCAATTACTCCAAGCGCAGCATATGCCGCATGAGGCTCACTACCAGGAGGCACAGCATACGCAGCGTACGCAAAAAATGAACATATATTAATATGAATTTAATATGAACGTGACTAGCAGTGACTGGCACTGCTTTGCAGAAACTTCTGGCCATATCATGCACTTCCCAAGAAACTGTGAGAACGCCAACTTCATCTCAGGGCTTCCGGACAAGTCGTGCATGATCATGATTCATTTGCCTTAGCCAGGACTTTTTTGAAGTTTCCCCTCTGAACGTGTGTCACACTGTGTGCTTCAATCCCTTCCCCAGGCCCCCGACGCGATCATCCGCTTCTTTTCAATTGCATGGACCATGCCACCCTGCCCACCACCTGTGCAACTGGGAAGATCCGGGAAGCTTCAAACCATCACGATGCGATTTAGCATGTAGCTATGAAATGCAGTGCACCAGCCTAGCATCTGTAGAGTTTGTATCCATATGACCACGTGTGAGTCACCAACACGCACAGGAGTCGACACAACTAATTCACACATAAAGCCTGCTTCCCCCATGTTCTCTCCCTACATGTCTTGATAAGAATTGATAAGAACTTGTGGTTTGAATGAGCCTGCCTGCCATCGGCTTGAGCTTGTGGTCAACAAATTCGGTAACCTGCCGGCATGCTTGAATGGCAAGTTCCGGTGGGAATCCACCCTCACTCTAGAAAAAAGATGTACACGGACGGGTTCGCCTCACAGTTTACAGTAGGCCTCTTTTCAGGTAAGCTTGGCCCAATGCTCCCCTTGAAATATCCACAGCTTCCGCCAAAAACTTCAAAGAACCAAGGTAGCCCAGGGGTACCCTCTGGCAAACTAACATAACTATGGAAAATCACCATGTTTAATGGGAAAATCCACTATAAATTGTCATTTTCAATAGCAAACTGTTGACATAACCAGAGGGTACATCAAAGAGTCATAGTCATGCCCTCTGATTCCAGAGATGTGACGATCGCCTCTTGCCGAGTGTGAGCTGTTTCCTGCATCGGTCACTGGTGGAACTGGTGGATGTGGAACTGCTACCAGCTACGTGCCATCGAAAAATCGATCGATGGTGGCTACATGGAGGTCACTACATGTGGCTACTGTTAAAACCAGCGCTGTGACATGAAGGTCAGACACTCCCAGAAATTTCGCACAAATAAAAAAAAGCAGATGGAAGCAGCAAGATGGTACCCTCTGGTAAACGTTTACATAACTATGGAAAGATCCACCATTTTTAATGGGAAAATCCACTATTTCTATGGCCATTTCCAATAGCAAACTTGTTGACATAACCAGAGGGTAGTTTTGATGGTTCAAGCGCCTGCGTGAGCTTGTTCACCAAGTTTTCAGATCTCTGGCACAAGACTCGGCCCTGCGAACGTCAAGGTGGAACGAGAAACCAATAGCTATACTCAATGGATTGGTGAAAAAGGGAAAATCTACAGGAAACCATGGTTTTTACATGTTTTTACCATCAAATATAGGGGTTTCCGGTTAAAATTTTCCCGTCATCCAATTCTGTGATATACCTGGCTATACCTTGTCTAATTGGTGGTTGACCTATCCCCCTGAAAAATACTGTATGAGTTCGTCAGATTGGCAAACCACCAACCAGTTGTTGTCAAGCTCTCACATGGCACGCGCAATCTTGAAAAAAAATGACATTCACTGCAAAATGATGGTGTGGGTCCGACGCATGAAAATTAGGTAAGAATAAACTAGGAGAGGATTTCTCACCCAGTCGCAACCTGTTCGACCTCGGTCTCGCAATTGCGGAAGAAGCTGACCTTAGAATTCTTGAAGCACTTCACCCTCGCCGGCAGCTTAAGACTTTCTCGTCTTCCAAGATGTTGAAACTGCTTACTACTGTTGTCTGCCATGTCCAAGAAATGTTTGCCAGGCGCTGCGACATTTTCTGATTGGAGCAAAGCGCTCCCGGAGTCCTTGCCATGTCCTGCCAAGTGTCCGGCCAGCTCTGGTCCCTTGTCCTGGAATTGGACAAACCTGGCTTGCGGCGTCACCCAGATTGGTCCAAGACTCGAAGCATATATCGATATATATATATATATATTGATATTGATATTGATATATTATATTGATACAGTATATATATATTGATACATTGATATATATCACATAGCATAGGTCACGCGCATAGGGTTCTTCCACGTAGGAACAGCCATGGTCCTACTGCTTTGCATCGCTTTGCATCCAAGGCCGTTGATATGTTTGATATATAGAGGCGGTGATGTCAGGGATGTTGCTTGCTGGTTCAGGCACTGGCAAGGCTGTGCACTATATAGAGATCGCAACAAGCTGCTCACGTTGCGCTTCAAAGGTCTACTTGATCTGTTTGCTCGCACACATGGCCGACACAGCACCATCGCATCTCTTCTGGTGCTCTGGATGTTGAACAATCTATGTGCGTATGGGATTGCATCAAAGCTGGGAAAGCTGGGTCTTGTCATTTGAGTCTAAGACCATTCGTCGATCTCCTGAAGTTGTTCTTGCCTCTCCTGCGTTTTAAGGTTGTCAAGCCTGAGCTGCACAGATCTGTATAGACAAATGGTCTGACTATGCAAGATTGGCCAAGTACCAGCCCAAAAAGAGCAGTATGCAGACTGATGACATGGCACGCTGTCAACAGGATCGGGTCGCTGCACCAAACGCACCAAACGCAGCATACATCTGCAAGCTCCGCCGGCTGAGTGACAAGCCAATTATCAATTTTTCCTCGACCGCTATTGAGCCTCAAGAATATGCAGCTTGCAGATATGTGATTTCCACAGATTTAAATGGGCTGCAACTCCAGAATCGACCAAGAGTGGAATCACTGACATCTAGATACGTCTCTAGCCCTAGTAGATCCTAGTAGCACATTAGTAGCACAGTAAGAATCACCTAGCAGGACCTAGCAGTCCTGCTAACCTGTCTGACTGCAAAAATGCCATGGCTATCCTCGGTTTCATACACTCCGTCCAGGCCGTCTAGAAGGCGAAGCCGCTGGAAATCCTGCAGGCTGAAACATAGCTATACTCAATGGGAATTCCAGGATCCTAAAATGGAGGTGCTGTACCATCATATAAGGCCATATTTTGGGGGGATATCCCCTGAAATTTAGCCCTTATATAGGCCTTATATATGGTAGGTACCTCCAATTTAGGTTCCTGAAATGGCCATTGATATACCCTCTGGTTATGTCAAAATAGCTATTGAAAATGACCATAGAAATGTAGATTTTCCCATTAATCATGGTGATTTTCCATAGCTATGTTAAACTGTTAAATTACCAGAGGGTACAAATGATAAATGATGCAAGTTGTGTGAAAGTTCTGTGAATAATATCGGATGATCCAGCAACGTCCATTTCGACCGACTTACAACACCAACTTCTGCCAGATTGGAGAAGACTTACGACAGGGAAAACTGTTCCAACGTGACTCATAGCCGCATGACTACCCTCTGGTAATTTAACATAACTATGGAAAATCACCATTTATAGTGAATTTTCCCATTAAAAATGGTGATTTTCAATAGCTATGTTAAATTAACAGAGGGTATCATGACTGGCCGAGAAAAACCGGATGCTCATTCCCGTGCGATTCCATGGCAGACCAGTGCTGTGAACCCGATCCTCCAGAGGAGCATGGTCTTCAGGAGGATGTGGACGCTGCGGGTCATCTCGTGGCATGCAGTCAGGCCTCAGCGACGAAGATCGACGCATCAGGTGGTCATCATCTGACTGAGTTGTCACAGCCTGTGGGATAGCGTCACAAATCATCACAGGAAGCCATAAAGAGAGCTCTAAGTCTCTAAGTAGCCCGGGCTCAAACTCAAGTGCCTGCATTCGAGAACTGTCGCAAAAAATTGAGTAAGAGAGTGATGCGCAATCGAAATGATACTCTGGCCATCGAAAAGCTAGCTATTCTCCCAGGAATTCAATCAAACAGCAGGGCCTTTGTAATCTTTGCTACAATTCTCAAGGCAGCCGACGAAGGAAACTCAAACCATGTCGATCCAAATAACCTAAATAACCCACCGGGGCCCATCCGCTCACCTCTTTCTGCACCCCTTCAAGCTCTGCAGGGCTGTAGATACTGGCGGATGGCGGATGGCACGGCAGATCTGCCACATCTCACCAGCTTCCAGGGTGGAAGCTAGGCTATCCGGCTATCCCTGATGACTAGAAATGCTGAAATGGTAGGGAGATGTAGGGAGGTTGAAATAACGAAATCGAAAGAGTGAAATTACGATCATCCCCACTGGTCCCGCCTTGACACGGAGCACATCAGCTGGTCGCATTCTTCTTTCGCCTCTGACAGAGCGCCCGTCTCAACTCAGCTTCCTGCATGTGAATGATGTGAATGATGTGAATGATGTGAATTTGAGGCACCAACCAATTTCGCAATCTGTGTCTTGGTCAACCTCGCAGAAGTTACAAGCTGTGCAAAACACATGGCTTGCTAGACTGCTAGACTGCATGTATCATAGAATTGGATGATGGGAAAATTTACAGGAAACCCCTATATTTGATGGTAAAAACCATGGTTTCCTGTAGATTTTCCCTGAAACCAATCCATTGAATGTAAGATTTTGCGACGGCCTATGGCAATGCTCTGTTCCACACCTGGAGTTTCTCGCTCTGTTCCTCGAGACCTCAAACAATAGCCAGTGGGCCATGAGGAGCTCCGACTTGTGCATTGTCATCTGAAGACCAAAACACGCACTTCGAGTAGTGAGGAATTGTCACTTGTTCAAGGAAAATCAATGCCAAGAGCGGAGAAAAAATAGAACAACTCTCAAAACACATGAAGAATCAAGTGAATTAAGGAAAACTATGGCAAACTTGCTTTGATTTGTGTCTGTGCAGAACAACTCCGTTGCCTCATGCCCAACTATGCGAGTCTTCCGTGGAGCAGGCACTCCTTTACACGGAGACAGGTGGCACAAGAATAGCGAAACCTCAAAAAACTTGGAATAAACGCTGCATCGTGGCTATAGCCGTATGGCTTTGGAGCGGTCATGAGAAAACAACTTGGAAACTGATCCAACAACCGAGGCGGAAACAATTGCAAAAATGACTATGGGATAGTATGGGCATGAATGCCACTTGTGTGGTGAGTATGGCCATATGCCGCTTAAATGGTGCAATTTTCGACTTGTTACCACTTAGTCGAAACATCACACAGCTGCTCATCACAACTCCAGCCTCCTGAGACATGGGTTGGCGATGCCATGAATTCTAATGGTGCTGTTTCGTGCAAGCCTGGCCTCATTTTCATTGACATATTTGACATGATTTTGGTTGCCAAATACCTGGTTCACGGTTCGACTAACGCTCCCCAAAGCGTTGGGGCACTTTCTCTCGGGGATTTAAGACGAAGTTGCTACATTTCTTCGATCCCCTCGCAACTGGCGAACACAAAATTTCAGGTCGATTCTCTTTCTCTTCTGACTGCATTCTGATTATAATCCGATACCCTCTGGTAAACTAACATAGCTATGGAAAATCACCATTTTTTATGGGTAAATCCACTATAAATGGCCATTTTCAATGGCTATGTTAATTTACCAGAGGGTAATTTCTGATTGCATCTTGATCTCATGATTCTCATATATTTCCATGAGCCATACCTCGGGAATGCGCAGACAGTTCAATATGTTCAATGAAATTTACTTCTCGGGCCAGCCAGCATGCTGGGCTCCAATGGGTGTGAAATAGTTTTAGGAATTTTTTTTTGAGCAGGTTTGGGAATTTTTTTTGGATTTCTTGGCTGGTACCATTTGCCTAGTGTTTGCAACGGTTTGGAACTTGAATTTGTCATTTTG
>Ga0126342_10002577_pt1 | contig 28569 bp, 24 predicted proteins | sample Cyp1metagenome_FD_92528 | JGI IMG/M metagenome (GOLD analysis project Ga0126342, IMG submission 92528) | Coral microbial communities from Lord Howe Island, Old Settlement Bay, Australia - Cyphastrea 1 metagenome | ecosystem: Host-associated > Invertebrates > Cnidaria > Coral ... | reverse complement strand
CGGGTGGCCGGGTGGCCGGGTGTTCGGGTGGCCGGGTGGCTGTGGCCGTGGCCGGGCCGTGGCCGTGGCCGGGATGGCCGGCAACTAAAAAAAGCTATTGTGAAGGCTCCAATAACTGGGTTTTTCGACCTGATGATCTTATCTCCCAGGTATCAACCATCTTCGTTGCAAAAAATGCTTTTCTTAACATCCACAGTTGAACTCTTCATGCTTCATATGCTAAAAATGCTTCAAGGTGTTTCAAGGTTCCGAATTTTCCTTCCTCTTCCCACCTTCCAGACAGCTCTGGGACGACCAATGATCTCAGGGAAAATGTATTTGGGCGTCTCTTCAGTGGAATATCCCACCTGGCTTTGTCGCTGCGCTGAGAATTACAAGCAAAACAAGAAAAAACTTCAGTCGTGCGAACAAGTCGGTTTGAGCTGCAAAAAACAGATGCCACATTAACATAAACATTCACCATAGATATGAGTTTGTCTGAAAATGTTGGGTTAATCTTCCCAATTAATTATAGCCTTTTAAAAACGAGATTGTCTGATCAGCAAAACCATTGGGTACATAGGGGTACACGACATTTTCAGACAACTATTAAATCCCATTAAAACCCATTAAACCACCATTTTCCTATGGTTTTTAACCACCATTTTCAGACACACCCATATGGAAATCCCCTTGGTTTCCTCTCGGAAAATGATCTGTGATGCCGGGGATGACCGGGTATGTGACGAAGTGGACAAAAAGGATAACCGACATTTGGAGTAAGTACCCTTAAACTATGTGGTTAAGATAAACCATGTGGTTAAAAACCAAATTACTATGGTTTGATCTTAGTGGGGTACACTTAGTAATAGTGTGGTTATATAAAACAATAATAAACCATTCCCAAATTCACCATTTTGATGGGTGGTATAAACCAGCAAAAATGGAGGGGTTTTCTATTGTTTTAACCACATTACATGGTAATAAAACATAGTAATAATCTATAGTACCAGTTCGTTATATAATGTAGTTTATGGTAGTAAGACATAGTAATACATGACCTGGTTATGACAAAAATACTCCTTTAACTACAATGAACATAAACCACCATGGTTCTTTATACTGGTTAATACAAAATAAATATTCCGACAACGACATCTGCTAATGATGGTTAATCTGATTTCCCAGTGAAACTGGATGATGATGATCCCCAATAAGTCAAGGGCAGTATAACGCCTGCAATTTTGTGTTAATGTGGCTACAACAATGTCATGTTTACCACCAATTTTTCCTGGGAATGGTAAGTTTGTACCACCTATAAAAATAGTGACTGGGGGATTGTGCGGATGGCATTGTTTTTTTAACAACATTAGTTAGATCTACCATAAACCCTAGTTAAGCAACTCATAGCTCAACTGAACGCTATTGTTTTACCTAGTTTAATTAACCACTGTAATCAATCATTAGCCAACATGGCTTCCGAACATTCCGCCGTCGGAAGGATCAACGTATATCACGTCTTTCCAAACAACTTTTGACGAGACGTGGTAAAACAATGAAAAATAAACATTAAGAAAACACAAACATGGGGTAAAACCATGAACAAAAACAATGAAATGAACCCATTTCACTGCTTGGAAGTTTCAAACCTCAAAAACCTACGAAATGTCACTGGTTCTTCTGCATATTGGGATGATACTCCCGCACCGTCTTTGGATGTGCCACAGCTATGCCATAGCTAAAATGTGGGGCTTTCCATGGGGGTACCCCCAAATCATCAATTTTTTGGGTAGATGTTCACTTAAAAAGCATCCAGCTATTGGGGTACCGTTTTCAGGAAAGCCCCATGTTATAATGCTCGTGTGTTCAGACTCTTGAAGAAAGAAACCAACACCAAGGACCTTTTCGAGGTATCTGAAAACTACTGAGAACCAATCCTGACTACTTCTTGGGGCGCAGTTGGAGCTATAACTCGGCCTCATAGGGCAGAATTAATCAGGACTATAATCGTTATAGGTAAAGTACAGTTGTGGCCCTTTACCATTTATAAGTCAGTTATAACTCCATTTATGGAGTTAGAACCACATTTATAACCCATTTATTACTAATATTTCGGGCCTTAAGTGCAAGAGATCTGCCAACGACCACCGTGGTTCTCTACATGCCACTGGAATCCTAGCACCATGGGAGTATCACAGCAGCTTGGGGGGTTCCCAGCCAAGGGGGGCCCTTTAAATTCCACGAAGGTATGGTGAATATACCATCACCATCCATCAACAATACATGTTTTTTATCAGTGAATAACACTGCATGTAATCCATCAACATCCACAATACCAATCATTAATTACAGCCATGTGGTGTTTTTGATTCTTTTCGGGCTTTTACTCACTTCAATGGGAATTCCAGGATCCTAAAATGGAGGTACTGTACGATACAATATAAGGCCATATTTTGTGGGGATATTCCCTTACATAGCCCTGAACCATAGGCCTTGTATATGGTAGGTACCTCCAATCAATCGGTTCCTGAAATGGCCATTGATAACTCTTTTTTCGTTATGAGTGAACAGCTACCATCAATGTGTCAACCAGTCATGGGATGACCAGCGGCTACAACTTCTTTGATCGTTGAAGCAGGGATGGAGATTTTTACGGAGACCCAAATGGGTCTGTCCCTCTGGTAAACATATAAAAAACTATGGAAAACCACCATTTTTAATGGGTAAATCAACTATTTCTATGCTCATTTTCAATTTCGCAAACTGTTAGTTTACCAGAGGGTAAATGGCGTATCCACTATATCCACTAGTTTTTCTTGTCTCATCGTCCTCAGTGGCCATTTTCACGAGTTAATCCCTCAACTTCAGAGAAGCGTTGGGTGACTTTGGGCGACTTCACGGATTCCCAGCCGTCCCAGCCTTACAAAGTCCTGAGCCATTGTCAATGATGATGACGGTGTCCTGCACTGAAATACTGACTTTTAGACTGCGGTAGCCCTCCCAAAAAATGGAAAAATACAAAAAAAATACCATGGTGACCACTGGCTTGGTGGAATTTGTCTCTATCTTTTCGGGAGCTGCTATGAATTTCAAAGAAACAACAACAAAACACAACATTTAAATTGAAACTTCTTGATTGGAAGGGGCCCCTCCGATAAAGAGCTCCCTTGTTTGCTGGAAAATCCTCCATTTTGCGTTCCCAGTCAAACAAAACCTGCATGGGCGCCAGGAGCAGCGCAAGTGCAGGGCTTAAACCGTATTGCTGCAGTATTATGGCCCGAAATACCATTTATAAGCCAGGAGTTGTCACCCCATTTATGGAATGATTTCCCGGTAGAAATAACCATCTATAACATTCTATAACCATGATACCCTCTGGTAAACTCACATAACTATGGAAAATCACCATGCTATCAATGGGTAAATCCACTATTTCTATGGTCATTTTCAAGTTCGCAAACTGTGAACGTTTACCAGAGGGTAACCATGATAACTGGTAAAGAGCTTTAACAGTTAACATCTTTTGACCATGTTTCATTGAGCTCCAGGTCGTCTCAAACCAGGTCGCTGCTCAAGGATTCTTTTAGTGCCGACAGTGACACACCTGCGGAGCCCAGCGAGCCGATGATTGCGCCATGGTGCCGCGATGTCTTGACATGTCGGACCTGGTGTCATGGCGTCATGGAGCGAATCCCGCTGTGACCTGAGCTCTTGGAAGGTCTGTCGACACTCCCGTCGTGATGAGTTGATTGCTAGCCACTGTCAGACCCGAAATGTCCCGACGTGGTGTTGGGATTGAATTCATGACAGCCCAGTCATCAGATGCAAAGTGAGAGCAGCTGATGGTCTTTCCATGGTCTGCTTCACTTGAGCCTGTACCTCTTGCATTTCACTGTCGCTGAGTTTTGCAACCACATAGCTATTGAAAATGGTGATTTATAGTGGATTTACCCACAAAAAATGGTGATTTTCCATAGTTATGTTAGTTTACCAGAGGGTATGTAGCCTGCAAAGAACTGAGCTCACAACTGGTCACTCCACCCTCTGGTAAATTGACAGTTCGACCCTGGCAGTTGTCGGGGTTGGAAGATTAGTTTCCATTTAAAATTGGCGATTCTCAGGGTCTATGTTAATTTACCAGAGGGTAACTATCATGGCTTCTAGGATCGAAACAATGGGTTTAAGAAGTTTGAGTAAAGCCCGCGCTTTACGGTGGGTGGCGGAAGTTTCCAGCGGACAAACATGTCATACTAAGTTACCAAAAACCTAACATAAATCAGTCCAATAAAAATACATCCACTAAAGTGTGCCATAACTGAACATGACTTGAGCATTTGAGCCAAGGTAAAGCCTTTTGTAGGTCCTCCACTTCAATCACTTCCTCCTCTTCCTCTTCACCTGCTGAGCAAAACTATGGAGATTTTACCAGCATTGTGATGTATGGACAATGATGGATAGAATCTGGTAATACAAAAAACTATGGAAAATCACCATGCTATTAATGGGAAAATCAACTATTCCTATGGCCATTTTCAATAGCTATGTTAGTTTACGAGAGGATAGAATCTGTTTATCAGGATGGACCATGGACGAATGGATACTAATGATGATTAGTCAATAATGGATGGATCATGTGACTTTGCCTGAAACAAGTGTAATTGAAAGTCCAGTCATTGATCAGTATAATACATGGGTTAGTGAAAGTCGGAATAAAACATCACCCAACTATTCGGGATATAATCCCAAAAAGGGACACCAACCTCTGCAATTGTCCCTATCAGTCACAGCTGTATGGAACATCGAGGGGATGATCGATTGTCAGTTGCTTTTCCATACTGGTTGGTGGTTGACCTACCCCTCTGAAAAATGATGGAGTTCGTCAGTTGGGATGATGAAATTCCCAACTGAATGGAAAGTCTAATCAAATTCCATGGTTCCAGTCACCACCAACCAGTAAAATGATATAAAATCAATCGTATTCACCTATATAAATAACTATGGTTTGAGTGGTTATATCTCTGGGTGATAACCCATTAAATGATATAAAATCCTATTCAATCCATGATTCGTTTGGATTTGGCATGGGACCCAATGGGATGACTTGGAAAAAACCCTTGGAATTTTTCTCTGAAAAGAGGCGACCAAAAAAATGGAATCCATGTTTTTTTCCCTAGTAAACCTAGTAAATTGTAATTTTATGGGGTCCCATGTTCAGAAAAATCAGGATTGAAACTTTGTCCCTTTGTCCCATACCAGCATCATGAAGTATGGCCACCCCATTTTCGGCGAAGGTCCAGAAATCCCAGCCGTGCTGCCAGCATGAAATCATTGATGCTAGACATACATATATATATATTATATATTATATTTAAACATATACATATCTATGTATATATATATATGAATATACATATGTACATATGATAAATATATATATACATATTGAAATCCACTTCTATTCTGGTGCTCACTTCCAAAGAAGCCTTCATGGAGATTCAGCTGATCTGCTACACACAGGTGACTCCAAGAAAACATATTGTTAGTAAATCCTTACCCCTCTGGTTGTTTAAGGTAACTATGAGAAGGTAAATATCATCTATAAATAGATCGATAGGCCATCTTTTTTTGATAATAGGTAGATAGGTAAATGATATAAATAGGTGAATATCATCTTTATCATCTATGGCTTTCAAAACTATCATCTATACATGGGCCACTTTCTTTTGCATATGTTAAAGAACCCGATGAATCCCGATGGTAGTGGCTGGATGTGGCTGGTGGTTAAGATGCCCCTTGATAAGTCATTTTTTTGGAGTCCGCAGCGGCTGCTCCAAGATGAAGATTTAGAGGAAACCATGGATTTTCCCCTGATTCATAGGGGGTCTTCCTGTAATTTTTTCCTGGACACCAATCCATTGATCTAAAAAGTTTGGTGACCTCCCACTTGTTCATGGCTTTTCGAGGATGGTCCCATATACCAGTAACATTCGCGTTTTGTGGGTTTGTCTGAAAATCGGGACCCCAAAAATTTGACTCTTCATCTTTTTTTCGCTACCAAAATGACCATTTAAGCATTTTTCCAGGGGTTATACTATAGTTATGTTATATTTTTTTCATATAGTTATGTTTTCTAAGGATTTCTAACGTATATGTTATATTTTGTTCCTCACATAAATGTGTTTTTTCGTGGGATTGTTCTCCATGTCCCACAGGTTTTTGGTCCAAATCGCACCTTCTTGCCAAGCTTCCTGGGACATGGAGGGGTTGACAGCAATTTCTTAGTCTCACTAGTTGGTGAATAGGGATTCCTACAGTTCATGGATTATACAAATCCCCATTATATAAATTATACTATATATATAATAGTATATATATATATATTATACTATATATATTATATATATGTATATATTCTTATATACCATATTATATATTATATAGTATTTTGGTCAATCTTAAATACTGCACAAAATAATTTTGCTGGCTGCGGCTGGGCCAATAGATATCCCTTGATACGAGATTTATCGCCAATCTTAGATACCCCCCAAAGGGACGACCATTTCCATCCGAGGGTGCCCTAGTTACAACCACTAGTCAATGGAGATTCCCATACTTCAATGGGAATTTCAGGATCCTAGAATGGAGGTATGTAAACGTACAATATTTTGGGCCATATTTTGTGGGGAGATTCCCTGAAACATAGCCCTGAAATATAGGCCAACAATATATGCTAGGTACTTCCAATTTAGGTTCCTGAGATGGCCAGTGAATACTGGATGATGATTATGACAATCCCTCGTATATGAATGTTAGTCTGCTAGCGTAGCCCCCCAAGAACCATCAAACCGATGGCGACGTGGATGGCGACCTGAACTTCTGGCATCACTCTGCGGGATTCAGTAATGGATCTGTTCTGAGGTCAATTGTATTGATTCATATGTATACATTTTACACTTTTATCCACAATTATTGATAGATATATACATATATATACACATATAATCATGTATATTATATATATACATATCCCTATAATTTGGGGATTGTCACCGTATGATTTGGGGGATTGTATGGATTTCAGTAGTCAAATTACAATAATGATTCCTACAGCTAAACCTGCAGGCTATACAACATGAATGTGATGTCACGGCTGTTTCAGCTGTCATGTTGTGTTCACATCTCTGGTGCCGGTGCTGGGGCTCGACTCCAAGCCTTGCCCTGCGACTAGATCGATAAAACAACACAAGGATCAGGAAACCGCGCGTTTTAGCTACTAAAACAATGTCATAAGCCACCCATTTTCCTGGGAATGGTAAGTTTATACCACCTATAAAAATGGTGATGACTGGGGGATGGTTTATGAAATTGTTTTAACCACATTTCTAAACCATCCAGCTCAGTGCCCAGTAAAAAACCCATCGACAAGTCAACAAAGGCTCCGATGCCTAAAGCTCATGACTCATGCCTGTTCTCTGATACCTTGTCGCAAAATTGGGTGGGATACGGATTGTCTAAAAATAAGGCACCCCTAAAAATCCCCTGGTTCTTTACCCTCATTAATAACAATTAGCAAAAATTGTATAATTCACCCATTTTCGGAGAAAACCAGAGACCCTCCGGTATTCAGAATATGGCGTGATGGAAAATCTACCATTTAGTTCATTTATTTCGATGATTTTCAAAGCTATAAAGTTCCTTTTAGCGCGGGGATTTCCCAGCTAGCCACGTTTGATGACACTGATGACACCAAAGGGCATTAATTGGTCGATTCATCCGTTTTCTCGCTACCTTCGAAGGTTGCAGAGATATCCTGCACTCTTTGTCTGAAAATCGGCTATCCCCGGCTATCCCATTCCATCCTGTCAGATGTTGAGACGTTGTCATTAAAAGTGTTTTGCTGGGGCATTCTTAAGAGCTAGCTTTATTCCTCGTAAGTTCATCGCATAAGCCCCTCCAGTCCCTCCAAAGTATACGTTGGACAAGCGCAGAGTAACTTCATTGCCCAGTTGTATCCCCACTTTGTCTATTTTGGGTGATGAAATTGTCCTGTTTATTTCATCCCAATTGCATCAAAATTATGCATTAGATATCCCAATCTATAAAGAATATCATATTCTATTGAATCACAGTAAATCTGGGTAATTTATCGTTTGTAAAACCAATTTGGGATAGTTACCCCAACAACTAAACATCATCTTTGGTGAGCTTGGCACGAACGCCCAGATGAAGCTATCGTATCCTCACTGGCTTCAATTGGGGAACCCATCTAGCATCATCTAGCTATGTACATATCCATCTGTGTACCGTTCTATCCATCTATCTATTTATCAATCTATTTATCTATCTAGCTATCTGGCTATCTACCTACCTATTTATCTGGGTAAATTATAATATTTCACTAACCTGAATTAAGGCCTTTTGGGGATGATTTCCCTTATTAACTATGATTCCCAGTGAGGTCGCAGTGAGGTCGTTATAATTTACCCAGATACTTATACATCATGATATTTAGATGGGGTTATAAACCAACTTATAACTGGGAGGCACCATCCTGTACCCTCCAGTAAACTAACAGTTTGCCAGGGTTCATGGGGGCCCCATGGTTGTTATCCGAATTTCGTCCATGACAAAAAGATTGAAACCCCAGCAACGACCCAGTCGCACCTCCCAGGGATCGTTCCACACCTCGTTCGAAATGCGCCCAGTTTTGATGGTGAAAAATCCCATCAAAACTGGTCAGTGGTCAGCTCGGAACATATATGGATTACCCTCTGGTAATTTAACATAACTATGGAAAATCACAATTTTTAATGGGAAAACTCACTATAAATGGCCATTTTCAATAGCTATGTTAGTTTACCAGAGGGTAGTGAAAATGGACAAAAATATAAGAACTTTTTGATTCACCAAGCAACTATTATAGAAATTTCAGATAGCAGTAAAAAAAATCAGAGAAGCCAATCATGTCCCAACGAAATGATGCCACATTTTGGGGCCTTTTGTGACTCGTGTTTTCTGTAACCCCCTTATATGTCTTATTACGGGCTTGTTATCCTCTGGTAAACATACAAAAACTATGGAAAGATCCACCACTTTTCATGGGAAAATCCACTATTTCTATGGTCATGTTCAAGTTCGCAAACTGTTAGTTTACCAGAGGGTAAGGTGTGTTGTTTAGGGAAGGGGAACCATTGGGGGTTCCTTCGGTTACCACGATCAATCAAGTGGTTGCTGCTGAAAGAGCCCAAGTATGCCCGGGTACAGTAGGACTGGACATGAAGAAACGTTTGAACCCACCAAGGAAATTAACGGCGGATACTAAGTGCAAACGCATTTTTTTTGGCAAAATAGTACCCGCTGGTAATTTAACATAGCTATTAACAATGGCCCATTTACAGTTGATTTACCTATTAAAACATGGTGATTTTCCAGTTCGTTTTTTTGTATGTTTGCCAGAGGGTATAGGATATGAACCCCCGTTCATGGCACAAAACATCCCCGCAAACATTGGGTTTGTCTGAAAATAGGGTATATTCCCAATTATAGCCATTTCATAGGGATAATGATCATTAACCATTGGGTTTAGGGGTACACTATATTTTCAGACACACCCATTGATTCACGGATTCACCTGATTGCTCGCCCTCCCAAAAGGAGGGGTGTCACGCGTATGATAAATTCGCCATGGGAAAATGATACCCCCATTCCACCTCATGACGGTTAATGATATGGTCAATGTGAATATGTTTATTGTATATACCATCTGGTATATAATGGTTTATAGCTATAGTTAATGGTTTATGATGGTTTATAATGGTATATAACTACAATGGTTTATAACTATAGTTCATCTGGTATATATATATATTACCATCTGGTTATGACTAACATAGCCATGGAAAATCAGCATTTTTAATAGGTAAACACCATCTATTTCAATGGGCAATTTTCCATGGCTATGTTAAATTACCAGAGGGTATATATATATAATATATATATATATATGGAGGTTTCCTAAAATAGAGGTACCCCAAATACGGATGATTTTTTTAATGGACAATCCCATTCAGAAAAATAGGGATGACTAATAGGGGTAGCCCTACTTCGGTAATCCCCAGGAAATTGGACAATCATCACGCCACATATTTTGGGGCCGTGATTCATCAAAATGCCACAGATTTGTTAAACGCCAGGTCTGAAACCCGAATTTCGGATGAAACCCTGGCAGGAGAAGGATTCAATCAACCATCAACTAGCCATTTATCAATGATTTCACTATTTTTTAGGTTTGAAACCCAAGGTTCATGGTGAAATCACTCAGATTCACCCAGGATTTATACTTGGGCTAACATAAAATTCTAGAACATCAGCCCTGTGTAAGGATGATTTTCCATGTCTAAAAAAAGGTTGTCACAGGTTTTCCAGATCTCAGTTTTGCCCAGGAATTACCACCCGAAAAAAACAACTCAGCCAGCAGACCCGGTTCCGCACCTCAGGCTCAGCGCTTTCCTCTGCCATGGCACAGTTTTTTGGCGCGACGCGTGCAACGCGCGTTGCAAGCACGAATCGATGGGGTGATTTTCACCCGGTTTTTCGGGGCATGGAGGGATAGCCTGGTGCTTGGGGGTGCAGTTGGGATTATGACCACGGTAAACTTCATAAGTTGGGGATATAACCATCTAATTGACTAAGGCTATGACATATCCACTTAAAACTGCACTTCCAAGTAGGACATTGCTAATGAAAAATAGCAAACAAAACATAAAGACATGATTTGAAGTATACAGCAATTTGTAGCTGCTTGTCCGAATCTACTATTCTCTGTGGTTGATCGAACATTTGGGGATGCACCTGGGTCTTTTTGTTGAGGCTTCAAGGCCCAAGCAAATGAGTTCCAGGTCACATGTGGCTTAGAAAACCAAATATCGGACTTTTGTATGAAGTGATACAATTTGAACAAAAATCCTTAGCTAAACCACCTTAGAGTACTGTATTTTGACTCGTGTTTTGATCTTCTCTGGACATACGGGATTTTCCGAGACCCTGTGAGGGCTGATCTCTTAAGCCATCTTGAGCCTGTGCCGCACGGTCCAAACATCCCTGTTCCACGGCTCATCTTAGCTGCAAACCTTTCCAAATGGCGGGATTCTTTGAACTTTGCACCAAAAAATAATCTAGAAATCCACTAACCCACCATTTAGCATGATTGCCAGTGCTCCAGCTGTTGTTTTAGGTCAGACGTTTTTCTTCCCCCACCTGCCAGGTGAAGGTCTCAGCCGGGTGCTCCGCCTGATGTCAGCCTTGTTCCGAGCCATGCGGCGAGTCCCGCTGTGGAGCACGCCTGGACCCGAACTCCATATGGCCAGATAGAATGCCAGATAGATTGCTAGAAAGACAGCTAGATAGAATGTCAGAATAGATGCCAGATAGAATGCCAGAACATATGTCAAATAGAATGCAAGAATATAAACCATTCCCAAATTCACCATAAATGGGTGGTATAAACCATCAAACATAGAGGGTTTACATGGGTGTTCTGCCAAGAACTTGGGATCAACGTCTGATAACCAACATGTTTCAGCGCAGAAGGACACCACATCTGTGGTGCCCTCCCGGAGTCGATATGTTTCACTCTTTGCTAAGAAAAAGTACAAGATCTTGGGTGATTGCAACTATACCTGGCTGGTGGTATACCTACCCCTCTGAAAAATGATGGACTTCGTCAGTTGGGATGATAAGAAGTTGGGATGATGAAATTCCCAATATATGGAAAGTCGTAAAATCATGTTCCAAACCACCAACCAGATACAATGTTATACAGTAGTGACTCTTGTATAATATTATATAGTTACAATCACCCGAGATGTTGTGTCTAAATGAAGTTTCTTACAACCGGGGGGGGCGCCACACCAAGGATTTTCCCTTCAAACACAGCAACTTCCGTATGATCTTTGGGGTCTTATAATGTCTTAGAGAAGCCCCCGCTCTTGGATATAGAAAATGGCTCATATCATTGGTTGACCAATGGCCCCCCCCCAGTTACCACCGGCCGGTAATTTGACATAGCGAGCTAGAACATCCACACTTTTTGAGATAAAAAGGGATTCTCATCGAACTAAATGAGTCTACCCTCTGGTAATTTAACAGTTTGCTATTGAAAATGGCCCATTTATAGTTGATTTACCTATTAAAGACGGTGATTTTCTATAGCTATGTTAGTTTACCAGAGGGTAAATGGCTGGTTTTCCAGCGGTGCAAATTACTGGAAGGTTTTTGGGGAAGTTTCAAGTGGCACGTCAGATGCACATCCCCCCCATTTCTCCCAGATTCTGTTCGATGTCATCTCCCGGGATGAATATCCAGCAGGGCTACAGCAACGCGTGATGTCTTTCCCAAGATTTTTTTATTGCATCGTATAGATGAGCGACCTCCGATTCGAACCATGTCGTGTGAGCACCTGATAACTGTAAGGCGGTTTGGCTAGACATACTTCCCGGAAATTCTCATTTGATGCGGTAAAGCCAAAAATAAACACTCCCCAAAATCACCATACATAGATGATCGTTATAAAACCTCCCTAAATGGTAGGTTCATAGGTTGTCAGTTGCTCGCGGATTGGCAGGACTTGTCATATCTAGACTCAGTCGGTGTGCCACGACAGCTGACACAACGGACGACCATCCATCAGCAATAGATACTGAGAGGTCGCGAGTTGGGTTAGAACAAAATGGGGTACCATGCTACAGGATGGGCCCCCCAGTTTTAAGTTGGTTTATAAATCATTATAAATTATAACCCCCTTTAACTAGTTGGTCAAATCTACCATTTTTACCATAGTTTTTTCAGCCGCTGAAATGTTAGGCGTTTCTGAACGCCTTCGCTCGACTGGGGGGTGTTTCATCCTGTACCAATGGTCCAATAACAGTTATTCAGAAATGTGGATTTGGATGACTTCATTGCCAATCTTAGATACCCTGCAAAAAAATAAATTCTTTGCTGGTTAGTAGATATTCCCATTGATACCAAAAGACTAAAGGATTAGTTTGTATCCATCTAAGATTGCCCTAGACTTTAGGACACAATTTTGGGTGGCGCATCTAGGGAGGATCATCCTATAGTCCTCGTAACATTCGTGACTGGGTGGCTAGTTCAGCCATTGGATAAGCTACGAATCGGGGACTTACTCGCCAGGGCTACCAGTTACGATTCGGAGGATGACTGGTTGGTAACCATACCCATATGCGAACCATGGTGCTGCAATATTTGCCAACATTTACCCCATAAATCACCCAAATGTAGGTAAATATACCATACATGGATTGGGGATAGTTACAAGTGTCGGAAAAAACACAGTTCTGTGGGTCTGATTTTTGCCAATCTCAATGGATTTGTCTTAAATAGATTGCCTCATAGTTTCATCTAGTTTCACGATTGATTATCATGTTAGAATCATGTTCAACATTGAAGTGTTATGACTGTTATGGCAATTTCTGGGGGCCGAACCACTCATTTTGGTCAAACAAACAGATCAATTTTCTTCATCGGTTGAATCCCTATTCTTCATACTGAGTCATACCTATAGTGATTGTTGATGATTTAATCTGCAAAACTTGGCAGCTGAAAAAACCAGCAATCTGGTAATGTCCACATCAGGAGGTTTTAACTGTCAGTGGCGCACCAACCTCTTCGACAAATAGATTGGCAATCGACTGATATTACCAATCTTCGATTCGGGGGGCTTTGGAACATGTAGACTGAGACAAATGCAAGCTCTCCCAAGTAGAGAGCGCGACCCAGCATTTTTTTCAGCAGATGCATCTACTTGGATGATTATGCTGGTTTTATTCCCATTTGGGTACGGGGATAGAAGAGAACGCTACTCCACAAAATTGGATGATAGAATATGATAGAATGACCCATTCATCGTCGGGCCCATTTTGACAAACAAGGGGGTTTCCATAAATGGGGGTACCCCAATAGCTGGGTGGGTTGGAATGGAAAATCCATCTATAAATGGATGATTTAGGGGTAACCCCATTTATGGAAATCCAAACATGGCTTCAACCAGCATTTCAACCAATTTCAAACCACTGATTCTCATCTCATTGCCAATTCATCTCCCATCCTCAGCTTTACACGACCTATTTTTTTCTTATGAAAAGTCCATTTCGTGCATATCTCAAGGGCCTCAATCGGCAATCTCTGGGGGTTTCCTGTTCAATCTAGGGCCTCAGCACACCCATGTGCACTTCGATTCCATAGCTCCGAGACTGGTTGGTTGAGAGCGCTATCCCGTGAATGCAAAATTGGTTGGTTCATAATCCCTTATAAAACTAGGTAAGTCAATAACAACCAGTTCATAACATTTCATAGCCAATCAACCATCATTTCTCAATGATTTGCTCATATTTCAATGCTTAAAAGCCAACATTAGTGCTTAAATCACCATGAAATCACTCCAAATCAGTTGGCTCTTCATGATCTCCATGGCACATCTGCTGGATCTGCCAGGTCTTTAAAAAGAAACATCCATCATCCGGTCTCAGAAAATCAATGGGAGATCTTCAGGATCCAACGACATGGAGGTACGTCTTTATTTTGGGGCATAGAAATTGGGGGGATATCCCCTGAAATTTAGCCATGAAACATAGGCCAAAAATATATGCTAGGTACCTCCAATTTGGGTTCCTGTTGCATGGCCATTGATTTAATGGAATTTTCTGCCAACGCAGGGACAGAATCAGAGCTGGAAACCATGCCTGTTTGCAGAGTTTCTTCCTGTTTCGTGGATCTAAAAAGTTCCAAGACCATATTTCTCAACGAAGCGCTAGCTCAAAATTCAACGAATCCTCAAAAAATCGTAGACCTACTAGTCCTCATTCACAAAGCCACCAATTGTCAAGCAAGTAAAGGCCAATCATTTTATACCGAACTATTCGCCGATCCACTCGTTGAGCTTGGCAGAAAGGCGATAGAAAGAGACCCGCTGATGGGACCCCCATTCCCATACTCTCATACTCCATAAGAAAACCTGAGGGTCTCTGTAGATTCCATGGACGAATTGTTCTGGTAGAATCCAGCAGAATCCTGCTGGTAACCGAATCAAACATGAGTTGGTGCCCCAGTTTGGTAGGTAATTGGTTTAGAACCTACAATAACTAGGGATCTATAGGGGGTAGATAGATAGATAGATAGATAGATAGATAGATAGATAGATAGATCGATCGATCATTAGATTAGATTAGATTAGATTAGATTAGATTAGATTTAGATTTAGATTAGATTAGATTAGATTAGATAGATAGATAATTCGATAGATTAGATAGATTAGATAGATAGATAGATAGATAGATAGATAGATAGATAGATAGATAGATAGATAGATATAGATAGATATAGATAGATAGATAGATAGATAGATAGATATAGATAGATAGATAGATAGATAGATGGATGGATGGATAGATAGATAGATAGACAGATAGATAGATAGATAGATAGATAGATAGCATATATATATATAGCATATGGCATATATAATCATATTATATATATATATAGTTAATAGGAGTTATAGCCCAACTTGCAACTCGCGGGGCAGCGGTAAAATCCTGCTGATCAACTCATCAAACATCTTTGGTGGGTTGTTGTTACCATGCTAAGAGTTGGCAGTGGGATGTTTCTTGCTACAGTAACCAATGCTCAAGGTTGCTCCTGACACCCCAAATAAGAGGGAGATGGATGAAAAATTACTTGTGTTTTCCTTGGCTCTAAGTTGCCCTATGATTACTTGTTACATAGCCTAACATGGCTATGGAAGCCATGGCCGATAGATGATAAACATATATAAATATGATTTACCGATTAGTTTCATGGTGGTTTTCCAGTTCGCAAAGCGTTCAATAACAAGAGGGTTGCCTAGAATGGCTGGGTTCGCCTGTTGTTCCAATCCCCACGAGTGCCTAATTTCCAACCCCCTTGGAGAATACAAAGCAGGAATCGCAGGAATCCAAGACATTTAGAGATTCTAGGTGAAACAATTTTCCCCATTCCATAGGAACATACCCTCTGGTAAAGGTTAACAAAAAACCATGGAAAATCACCATGCTATCAACATTGCCAATCTGAGATACCCTGCAAAATATGACAAATTCTCTGCTGGTGAACGTAGATATTCCCATACCAAAAGACTAGTTAGGATTAGTTTGTATCCATCTAAGATTGCCCTAGTTAATCGTGATTAATAATGGTTAATAATGGTTGGTCATGATTAATAATGATTAATAATGGTTAATAGTGATTAATAATGGTTAATGACCCTCAATAGTTGGTAACTGGCAAGTTTTCTTTACCCTCCAACATAGCGTGGAACTCCATGGCGGCTCGCGAAAACAGCTTTCCCATCCATAGCCCTGACTTCATGGGTTTGTGGGCAAGGAATAGGAGCCAACAACAACAACAGCAACAACAACAACGACTACTGGTTGGTTAACCAATTATGATGGCTATTAACCACCATTATGAGTGTAAAACCTATGATTAAATGGTGGTAATGACCATATCAACTTCTTATATTATATTTTTTCAATGGGTATATAATTGGTATATAATGGATATATAATGGGTGTATAATGGGGATATAATGGGTATATAATGGGTATATAATGGGTATATAATGGGTATATAATGGGTATATCATATTCTGCTTGCTGGTGCAATAACCATCTGGAAAAAAGATGGAGTCCGTCAATGGGGTTGGGATGACATCCCATATATGAAATGGAAAATAAGAGCAATGTTTGAAACCATCAACCAGATTAGAATAATTGTCCAGTACACCACAAACCATAGTAGGCTCTAGACTCTGTTCATCTCGTCGACTGAGAAGTAAGCGGAAATTCATGCGAAGTCTCTACTTTGCGCTTGATGGAACGATCCAACTGAAACTAGTCACTGAAAGATTGGGATTTGATGCTTTCTGTTGGGTGGTTGGAAGTGATAGACAATGGCTACGAATCGGGTTTTAGATGAAATTAAATGGATATGTAATCTATTCCATTGTATATCTATATCTACATCTGTATCTGTGTACTTATATATTATATGGAGGTTTCCGAAAAATGGGGTACCCCCGAATCATCCATTTTAATGGTATTTTCCATTACAAACCATCCGTTTGGGGGGGTACCCACATGTATGGAAACCCCATGAGATTTGTACGATACGCGTATCCCTCGACTCGTCACTTCTCGGTGTTTTTCATGTTGGATCACCACATGAAGCTGCAAGCTGTAGAAATCAGAGACTGGAAAACGCGATGAATCAATGAATGCAAAGTAGCAGTGTGAAAAACCTGCTGGACAATGCCCTAAATATGCATGTATGCGTTATATATATATATATATATCTATCTATCTATCTGGGCAAATGACAATTTTTTCACTAACCTGAAACTTGCGGCCATTTTGGGATGATTCCCCTTATTAACTATGATTCCAGCGAGGTCGTATATATATATATATATATGTACACATATGTTGTCAATCTGGAAGGTACAGGTGATAGCTAAAAAATGGTAGATCATTACGAGCACCAGAAATGTATTGGCTTTTGCACAGGATCGGTTTTCATCGGGGGGTTCCGAGGTCTTTTTTTGGACGATGATCCGATGGTGACATCCTCGGAAACCATCGAGAAACACTGGTGATTGAGGCCACCCCTCTGAAAAATGATGGACGAATCGTCAGTTAGGATGATGAAATTCCCAATCAGTTAGGTTGATGGGTTTATAAGTTTATAATCTGGTTGGTGGTTTCAACCCCTCTGAAAAATATGAAAGTCAGTTGGAATGATTGTTCCCAATATATGGAAAAAAACATGTTCCAAACCACCAAGCAGTACTCAATCAACCAACTAGCATTGGTCAACGAACTGTCATTGGTCAAAAACATATCCCCTTTGTTTCATGCCAACATGTCAGTCAGGGCTACATCATGCCCAATGAAGCTGGGGGTTTTGAACACTGCTCAGTGTTCGTTTTGTTCTTGCAATGCGCACGGAGTGAGTTAAGCTGGCCAAATGCCCAACGTCAACCGCAGTGCAGTCCATCTCACCACTCACCAAAGTTTGATTCCTTTGGTCGATTTGGGAAGTGCCCATTCCCACAATGGATACCATATAAACATACATTTACATGCATAATATATGTATATATAATGTCAAATGATTGTGTTTCATTTAAATCCAAAGAATATAGACACAATAGTCCAACAATGTATATGTTTAATTAATTATAATATGTATATATATAAGTGGAAAATAGATTTGTATATATATAATATTATAATCTATATTCTAATCTCTCTATATATATATACACACATAATATTTGAATATATCAATTAGACGCGGCCCCAAGCCCCCAATCTCAAGCTTCAAACGAGTTCCATCGGTCGAAAATGTGGGAAAATTCCACAGATGGGACCCCAAACATCAAGAGCAGGTAACAATCCAAACATGACCTATACATACATAAAAACATATTATTTTATTTATATTAAACTATATTATACTATATTAAATTATATAATATATAATATTACATTAAATTATATTATTGTAATATATATAAACACCTTGATATATATATATACATTTATTTAGCGAAACATTATATACATGTATATATATAGAATTAAACAAGTAAGTGTTCAAGCGCAAAACACACTATCATTTACAGAGATGCACATGCAAATGGGTCGCAATGCTATGCAATACTTGCCATGGCTAGATTTGGATACACCTCAGACAGCTAGATTTACTTTGAGTGTAAAAGAAACATTGCCAAAAAAAAGAGCTAGCTAGCAACTGACCAACGCAAGGCTTATCTAGCTATAAAACCAAATCCATCAGTTTGTAGATTGTAGATACCCTCGGGTAATCAAACACTGCTAGCTGGAAAATCCCCTACAACTAGAGGTATTCTGATTACCGGAGGGTACATGGTCTGTGAACTGTGAACCAATTCCAGTTTCACAAAGAATTTTAAAACACTACTGTACCTATCCCAGACACTGAACTGCCGAATATGAACGAATCGGCATGTTGTACATATCTATGACGACAAGACCCATACACTATGGTAGAAGAACAATTGACATCAGAGAATACTTGGATGTCACTGAGCATGGAAAATCTTCGATATGATATGCTGCAAACTTTTTGTAAAGCTCCGAGTATAGATCCCCATGTATAAGGTAATGCCGCCCAGTTGTGTTTGTTACTTTGTATAAATTCATAAACCCATAGGCTATCGTATCATATCGTATCCCCCATAGGCTCATCCAAGATTGCCACCGGTCAGTTGAAAGCCTGAAATACCACAGGATGGGCCCCCCAAGATAGCGTTCAGTTGCCTTCTAAGTGGCTGAATTCTATGGTTTATGGTAGATATAACTATAACTATAGTTCATGGGGATTTTAATGGTTTATAAACCAACTTATAACTTGGGGGCCCCATCCTGTATGAATGGCTATAAATTATATGTTTATCAATGGGGCTATTCTTCCATACATAGGGTGACATCTCCTGACTTATAACTGGTATTTCGGGCCATCACTGTAGGGCTTCCAAGATACATCATCAAAACCACAACATCTTCCATGACCGAGCTTCAAGCAAGCTCGTGGCCACAACTCCGATCATTGCAATGAACAAAATCACGCAAAAGGACACTGCAGACACGGACTTGCCAAAATCATGAAAATCAGCATCTAGCTGTTTTTCCCATTCAAATCCCTGTCTTTACATGATGTTGCCGTTGAAATCCCTATTCATATATGATTTCCCCATAGAAATCCCATTTCTAGATGATTTCGTCACCAAATCCTGTATTCGATGTGGGTCTGGGTCCGGCCTGTCAGTCTGTGGTGCTCGGGCTGTTCGATGTTCAAAACGAACTGTGACAACTCTGCCCTGCCCCGTTCGGGTGCCGCCCTGAGCAAAGAGTGGATATACACCATAATATAGCATGTACAATCAAGAAGTATTCTGTATAATCCGTATCTATAATCCATGTTTAAAAAGTTAGTATCCATATTTATAATCCATAATCCGTAATTCCGTTTTCTATCTCCCGGCAGTTTCAAGGGAATATATATATATAATCGACATCAATAGACTATAATAGTTTTTGCTATCAAATGATATCAGCCAGTCTGCATTTTACGATGATCCATGGTACATCCGGCAGATTCGATTGCAGGGCGAATGCAGCCCCACAACCGCTGGTGCCCCTGAATGATGCTAAGGTTTATATCTAGGTCTAGGGCCAGGATCCATGATGAATATGAAGTAAACTAGTTAAAGGATGTTGGTCAATGTTTGAATCAACATTCCCTATGGATCCATGGCCACTGTCTGAGAAGGTACAGCTAACCTAGTCATCATACCCCAGTCATACTTCCTAAGGTACGGCTGGTACTGCTGGATCCATAGGGTATAATATTCTATAATTATTTCATATTCTTCCATATTCAGATAGTATTCAGTTATTCCATATTCATTATTCCATATTCTTCCATAATAACTGGATCCATAGGGATATACCCTTCTACCAAAATCCATAGAATAATTAATAGTTAATATACCATAATCCATTGCCCATAGTTAGACCATTTACCATAGTTACTAACTGATGTTCAACCACAAAAAGTGGACGCCGTCGACGTCCTCGAGCTCATCCTGAGTGCCATGGATGATACTGAACTGTAAACACAAAAACTACCATGACTGGTGATGAATCGCAAGCCACCGGATTTCAGTCAAACATGCACACATATTATGGCTACATATTATGTGTATATATATACACATATATATATATGTGTGGGACTAGTATGTCATATATGTAAATACATATTATACTGTGGCATGTTTGTAAATATGTCAAATATGTTATATCTTATTTTACATATTATAAATTATAAATATATGCATGACTAAGTATGTCTTTATAAATAAATAAATAAATAAATATATATATATATATATATTATGTATGCACATGTCATGTTTATAGCTGAGTTGCACTGTGTTCATAATCCAGTGATTGTGCTGGGCCAGGTAGCAACCAAATGATCAAGAATTAGGATGGAATCCAGGAAGGAAAACCATGGGTGGTGTTTTCACCAAAACTGGTTGGTGGTATACCTATCCCTCTGAAAAAATATGAAAGTCAGTTGGGGTTATTATTCCCAACATATGGAAACAAACAAAATGTCCCAAACCACCAATCAGGTTTTGACTTTTGACAAACAAAAACAACTGCGCCAAGTGTTCCCGACTACATGTTGATGCCACATCTATTATGGCGTTTCCCTCAAGGAACAGAATAGGGCGGGAATTCCATCCGTTTGGATGCTTCCACCAACGACCGCTCGCGTTTTTTTTTTTTTTGCGGGGTTTTTGGAGTCAACATGAAAAATCCAATTGGACATAGTCCATCTTGGGATGATGAAATTCCCAATATATGGAAAGTCATAAAATTCATGTTCCAAACCACCAACCAGAATCTATGTAGTTGAAGGACAACTTTAATATTACCAAATATCATTGTTTAGATAAAATATTACCATATACCATCTGGCTATTTAACATAGCCATGGAAAATCCCTTATAAATGGAAGTTTCTAGCTGGGAAAATCATCTATAAATGGGCCATTTTCCATGGCTATGTTAAATAACCAGAGGGTAAATCCCATTAAATCCCATTAAACCACCATTTTCCTATCGTTTTCCTATGGGAAATCGCCATGTTTCCAGATATTACCAGATGGTGTTTTAATGGGAAAAAAACATCTCGAAATGATGAATTCCATTTCGATCATTTACCGATCCCATGATTTCATTTTTTTGAGCGGCTAGAGTGTCAAAACGTGGAGATATTTTTCACGGTGAATCATATGAGGGACATAAGAATGTTATCAATGATGATTATTAATGATTAGTATATTAATATTATTAATGATTATTATATATGATGATTATTAATGTTATTAATGGTGATTATTGATTATTCAATATATTATCAATGATAATAATCTTAACCAATAAAATATTATTATCATTGATAATAATCTTAACCAATGATAATATATTAATATATTGGTTATATATATTATTATTCAATGATGAATAAAATTAGTATATCTTGGCCAGTCTTGGAATCCTGGAAAAAACTGTTCTATCTTTTTCTCGGACATGAAATACTTGCATTTGGGTCTCTACCTAAAGTGATGTCAAATGAAACATGTAACAGGACCTAGCTCTACACGAGCCATTTGTTCCAGACACCATCGGCCCTGATGAAATGTGTATCAATGGCCCAAAAATGTGTAAGACTTATTCCAACATTTGTTCTTTCATCACAATAAACAAGTAAGTACTTCAATGTTGATTTCAGATCAAATGCATGTGTGAGCATATTCTGCATTCCAGTTCTGTTCAGCACATCGGCAGTTGGTGCAACGTCAACGGTGGCAGTCTTATCCGACTCTGGAATGATTTGGGCCCTTCCTTCAGATCACGACCTCGAAGCAAAAGCGGCCCACGGAAGTCCAAGGAAATATGCGAAAGAACCTGGCCTCTGGAGCAATGCAACCAAAGTCCCAGCAGTCAGCAGGAATCTCAGCCAGAAATAGCCAGAATCTGGCCCCGAGTGTTGACAGCTTGTAGCAAAAGTAGTTCTCATAGTACCCTCTGGTAAACTAACATAACTATGGAAAATCACCATTTTTAATGGGTAAATCCACTATGTCTATGGCCATTTTCAATAGCTATTTTGACATTACCAGAGGGTAGTGCTTGTACGCCTCCGAGGGCGATGGGTGCCTCATCAAAGATGACATCGAGTTTGCACGTAGAAAATGGCAACTTGTGAATGAACGAGGCCTTCTTAGCCTGAAAACCTGAAATTTTTGGTTACTTTGGCATAGTTATCCCCGACATTGTTTTCCAGTGACCTTGCAGTTTTGTCGTTACAATTGAGTTAAGATATGTTCACACAAACAAACATTTCTACAAAATCAGATTTAGTACAACCTACGTCACACGTCCTGCCTGTTTTTTACAGGAAACAACCATATCATAAAATATCTTGATAGATCTTGATATACTTTAATTGGATGGTAAATACAAGACAATATGGAGGTTTCCTAAATGGAGGTACCCCCAAATCATCCAAGTCATTAGACCTTTTTAGTATTTTACTATCCATGGTGACTTGGGGCAGTTCCATTTTAGGAATCCACCATAGAAAAACAAATGACCATCTGCGGTCCATACGCAACACACGTACGTTACCCTGAAACCGGGCCACTAGCAGCTAGCAGCTGCTTTTCCACTTGTGTCACTTGGTACCTGGCCATCTTTGGCGAAGATTGGCACCCAAGAAACAAACATGATCAATGGCTCTCAACATACACCTGACTTACTCAATGATCATTGCTGTTTATAAAGGAGTTTTTTCAGCAAACAAATTGGACTGTACCAATAAACATTAAAAAAAAACATTGGGAATTCCACAAACAGAAATTGAGAAAACCCAGAATAATGCAAACAATCACCAACAACAACACATTTCAACCTACAAACATAGGGATGCACTCTTCTGAAAAAAATGGTTGATATATGATCACAGTTCAAAAAGCGCACTCATGAAAAACAGTTAAAACAATCACTATAGACATGATGCGGTACATCATAAACCGCCATAAACCATCCAAGTACCATCCAAGTGCCATCCAAGTCAGAAACCATTTGTGGATCATTTAACATCACAAAATCTGGGGTATATCCAAGTAGCATAGACCCCAAATTGTATTTTGGATGGTCTATGACTGAGGCTGGGAAGCCTCTTCCCCCTAAAGTTGAAACAAAATGAACGGCACTAATATGCACGAATCATAGTAAATAGTGATAGAAAACCAACAACAATTTTCAAACAAAGGTCGCAACAACATGTTGTAAGTTACAAACCTGATTGTAATCGTGTTTGACTGTTTTTGTTAAGGTAAGCAAAAAACAACTCATGCTAGTCTTGGATATCATCCGTGTTCCACTGTTTATAACTTACTTCAAGCAAACATCAACCAATCATTCCACAAGAAATACCACATCAGCAGAATATTGGTATATGAACATATTCCTGAATAATTATAGATAATTTCAATGATTCAATATATCAAACCAACTATAATATATTCAAAATTATACTTATTTCAATAGATAATAGTTGATAATTCCAATAATAACTTATTCAGAATAATTCCCAACTATTTCAAAGTCTGTATATCAACCATCGAATGTTTTTCCCAAGCCACAGAATCTGACCATTTTGGAGCAGAAGGTATGGTGACCTCAAGGCCTCAGGGCGTTAGCTCCTCATTTTCTGTGGTTCTATCCAATTATCCCTGTTTTGCTCTGTGATATGGGTTTGTCTAAAAATGAGGTATCGCTAAAATCAAGCGTTTATCATCATTTCCCAATGAAATAGCCATAAAATGGGGTACTGTAAATAAACTCCATTTTCAGACACACCCATATATCAACAGTTATTTTCTGGATTTGTCTGGTGTGAGCCCATTCCAAAAAAATACTGCTCACTTGGAAATCATCGTCCCAAATATGATGACATATATAAGAAAAGAAAATGATGCCACCAACTAGATCTCCATCTACCCTCCAACTAACAGGTTGCCATTTAAAAAATCTCATTTATAGATGAGTTAAACCTATCAATGTTGATTTTCCATAGTTTTTTGTATGACCAGGTAATTTAAGGTTGCGAACTGAGACCCAAATCAAAAAGTCACCTTTCACTCTCCACAACGCGGGGCGCCGGACCGTTGGAAGCATACCAAACCAGAAATTGCTCGAAGTCCAAACGACCTGTCTTCAGCTGATCCTTGGCTCCGGTTTGCTGGTGATTTCATGGGGAGATATTGAACACCATTCATGGTAGGTCATGTAGATTTTTAAATACTTTTATGGCATTCGGATTTGATGGGAATCAATGGCATTTAAGGGGATTGAATGGGATTGAACGGTATTTAATCGTATCTATAGTAAATGGGCTTTACAAAACAACCTAGAACTGAGCACCACCTTGTATCTTTATGTTCACCCATTCAGCTAGAGTTATTTCATTAGCAAAAGTCCAACAGTTAACCCAGTTAGACACCAACTTGGCCAACTATGGGACACAACCTTGCAACTGAGTACGTTATCTGAGATACGTACCATTTTGATCTTAAGCAGCTGCAGCTATTCAAAGTCGCCGTTGCGCTCCTTGTTGCCCAAGTCGCGACTGGAATTTGAAGACCAGCTCCACCTGCCTTCAGCATTTTCTCCTGAGCTTCATTCGATTGAGCCTGTTGCGGAGAGCTTGCCGCGACCGCAGGCAGCTCGCAAGGTTCCCCCAACTGCTCCAGAACTTTGTGAGAAACACGGCCCTTTGTGATGGACATAGTCCTGGGGTCGAAACACCAGCTGCAGAAGGTTTCACGACTGGACTGAAAATCTCATCTACACAGCTTAGGGACCTCATACGGGCACTGCTTCCCAGTGAGACGACTGTGTGGCCTGAAAGAAAAGCAGGAGGGAGTAGATCAAAAGAGGATGGAAGAGAAGATATGAAGTATTTTATAATGCCCCGTGTAACTAATGTTTACCTGTCCTGAATTAGTCATATCCATTGTAGCCGATTAATATCCAGTATTACTACACTATGTAATGGGTTGCCGCATAACTAAGGGGCCCCCAAGCTGACAGCCATAAAAACAACAATCTTTGGATTTAGATCCGACGCTGAGTCTCAAACAATCTAAAGCCAACCAAAATATCATCCATTGGGGACGATGATTTCTATGAACACTTAAGTCACCAGCAATTATTCATTAAGACTTCATGGTTTTTCCATAAGTTCCATGGATTCGGGCGATGTGATCTGCCAATTCACAGCTCTTTTGCGTTTGTTTTGCCAACAACAGAATTGGGGAAATCACCAGCATCAATGGATATTTACTGATGAACAACTGGTTGGTGGTATACCTACCCCTCTGAAAAATATGAAGTTCAAATGGGAGTATTATTCCCAATATATGGAAAGTCATAAACATGTTCCAAACCACCAACCAGAAGAACATTGAAGGATGGGTCCCAATTCCAGAATTGGTCTTAAGGAAAAAATACAGGAACCCTGTAAGTTGTATGGGCAAACAAGATCGTTTTCTGTAGACTTTCCTCCAGAACGAGGTTGATGCGGGGGCGAACGTGCCCAACAAGAACCACACATGTTAACTGGTTCCTTCAGTATGAGCTACAAAGTACTGATCGGGGACAACCAGATGCTGACATGAATATTACAGTGAGAACAGCAATCATAAGTTGGGATATACCGTACACAAAGGGCCCCCCTATTTTTAAGTTGGTTTACAACCCCATGTATTGATTATTCTTTTAATGTGCGTATCATACACTATAGCTATCAAAATTTATAAACCAACTTATCTAGTTTGGGAACCCGTTTTTTCTGGTGTTTTAAAGAATTGTTCACAAAAAAAAAATGCCCCAGGTGAGGCCAGTGAGGAGATGGTTGCGAAATCCTGGGTTGAAAACGGTGGTAAACATCCCATTCTTTATAGGCTCTCAACCATCCGAACTTGGTGGTGCAGGATTTCGCAGCCATCCATGAAATCCCATGTCCGGGGGACTTTTAAATGATATACTGGTTGGTGGTTTTAACCCCTCTGAAAAATATGAGTTCGTCAGTTGGGATGATTCTCCCAATATATGGAAAGTCTAATCAAATTCCATGGTTCCAGTCACCACCAACCAGTAAAATGATATAAAATCAATCATATTCACTTATAAATAGCTATGCATTGAGTGGTTATATATCTGGGTGAAAATCCATTAAGTGATACAAAATCCTATTCGAACCATTTATTTCGGTGAGGCCACCCCCACTGTGTGCCACGCACGTGTTAATAAAAAACTTAATTCCAGCTCCTTGGATCCAGTCGGCGTCACTAATAAATATATAGCTTATGTCTATGTGCACATAACATGTATATATATAATATAAATTAAAGTAATTAGAAATAAACATATTAGAATATATAAATTAAAATTTGAAAATATATACCATATAATATATATATATATATAAAAACTATGAAATATAAATTATTTTACTTCGTGTGACCCCCACCATGACATTTATACATTTTGTTACTGGCAAATCTTCTGGCATTCTATCTGACATTTTATCTGGCATTCTATCTGGCATGCCTTCTGGCATTCTATCTGGCATATCTTCTGGCATTCTACCTGGCAAATCTTCTGGCATATCTTCTGGCATTCTATCTGGCATTCTATCTGGCATTCTATCTGGCATATCTTCTGGCATATTATTTGGCATATCTTCTGGCATTCTATCTGGCAAACATTCTGGCACTTTATCTGGCATACCTTCTGGCATTCTATCTGGCATATCTTCTGGCATTCTACCTGGCATATCTTCTGGCATTCTATCTGGCATTCTATCTGGCATATCTTCCGGCATTCTATCTGGCATTCTATCTGGCATATCTTCTGGCATATTATCTGGCAAATCTTCTGGCACTCTATCTGGCAAACATTCTGGCACTTTATCTGGCATATCTTCCGGCATTCTATCTGGCATATCTTCTGGCATTCTATCTGGCAAACATTCTGGCACTTTATCTGACATTCCATCTGGCATATCTTCTGGCATTCTATCTGGCCGTTGAGGTCCAGCGGTGCACACTGAGCTGGGCAGGCCCCCCGGTTGAGGTCCAGCGGTGCACACTGAGCTGGCCAGAGGTCCAGCGGTGCACACTGAGCTGGGCAGGTCCCAGGTTGAGGTCCAGCGTTGCACACTGAGCTGGGCAGGTCCCCCGGTTGAGGTCCAGCGGTGCACACTGAACTGGGCAGGTCCCAGGTTGAGGTCCAGCGGTGCACACTGAGCTGGGCAGGTCCCCGGTTGAGGTCCAGAGGTGCACACTGAGCTGGGGCGGTGCACACTGAGCTGGGCAGGTCCCAGGTTGAGGTCCAGCGGCTGAGCTGGGCAGCTCCCAGGTTGAGGTCCAGCGGTGCACACTGAGCTGGGAAGCGGAGGCAGAGGTGTTGGAGGAGAAACTGGAGGAGGAGGCGGAGGAGGAGGCAGTGGAGGACAGCTAGCAGGTGGGAAATAATATATATATATATAAACTCAAAACATAATAATATAAAAATATAAAATATATACAATAAAAAATACAATATATACTATAATATATATATATATATTATATATATATATATATATTATATATAATAAAAAAATATAGATAATATATATTTTATATATGAAAAAATATTTGATGTATAATATATATATATTAAATATGTTTTCAAAAAAATATATGTTGTATATGTTTTGATTTTAATGTGATATATAAAAAAGATATATTATATATATATATTTATTATATATATAAATATATTATATATATATTTAAAATATT
>Ga0126342_10002576_pt1 | contig 28573 bp, 26 predicted proteins | sample Cyp1metagenome_FD_92528 | JGI IMG/M metagenome (GOLD analysis project Ga0126342, IMG submission 92528) | Coral microbial communities from Lord Howe Island, Old Settlement Bay, Australia - Cyphastrea 1 metagenome | ecosystem: Host-associated > Invertebrates > Cnidaria > Coral ... | reverse complement strand
GTGCATGATCCTGCATGTGATGATGCATTTGCCAAAATTTCTCGTCACACAGCTTGCCTGTTTCACCAGCAATCCCCGATTCTTTACCGGGGTCGGCGGCAGGGGCGGCAGCCCTTAAATATATATATATACATATGTATATTATACATATACCTATGTACATCAATATAATCAACATACAGTAATCCGAATATATGTATATATATATGTATACAGCACATCTATGGCATCTATTAAACATAGATATTGGTCTCCAGCCAAGCCTGGTATGGTATGACAGCCCCAGCTTTCACTGGGACCCAGTCCTTCCACCAAAGACCTGGGTGGCGGAATGCTTCTGAGTATCAGAAGCATGAAATCATCCTACAATCCCATGGGTCTTTTTTGAGTCACTACTAGTACCACCATCTAATGTATGTATAATATATTATAATATTGTTTGGCCACAACTCAAGCAGTATTTGCTGAAGGAAAAAAAAACACTGCTCCTGCGTCCGGTCACTGCTCTCTGTCATCAAAACTAGAGGAGTCGTCAAGGCTGGCCGATGCGCTTCATCAACATTGACGGATGGGAGATGAAAAAAGAACTTGCTCAGTGGCTTCCACCCTGAAAAATCCCAAAATGAGCTTGAAAACACAAAAAACAAATATATAGGTCAATGGAGGATCATACACCCACAGATGTCCAAGAATGAGTCTGTCTGACAAAAATACGTGTAATAATTACCTTGAAATCATTATCTGTATTTGTCAAAAACTGGTCTCATGCAAATTGGTCAAGAAGAGCGAACATATCTTGTGCACCTTCCTTGGGCCAAATCACGCAAGGAATTGCAGGTGCGGCAGGTGAAGCCAGGCTGCCCTAAAGATCCGCAATAGCCAAAAAAAAATGCCAGCATTCAAGATAACATGAGATTATACCAGTATATACCAGTGAATCCCAAGTGAATCATCATAATAATCATTGGTAAAGGACCTGTCACACATCAGCAGCCTGGAACCTCCCCCGCAACTCAGTTCTTCGGAAGCTTGGGTTGTTCCCAAACCATCGGAAAGATGGCAGGAAACAAATCTTCCAACACTCTATATCCAAACATATCCAAACCAAGTTGATGCAAAATCATTGCCAAGTCACCGCGGTGTTTAATTCAAAAATGAGGGAGTTCCTATAAATTTCCGCTGCATCCAGTGGTTTGCTCGCCTTCTGCTTGGCCTTCTGCACACTCGACATGACGGCGGACACCGTGCATCCGTCGCCCACATGCTCGGCCCTGGGTGGAGGGCGGCAGTGAAGATTACTACATCTACATATGCATACTATATTTATATACCTATGTTATCTGAGGCTGAATGTTCAAAAAGTATGCACAATTGCCATTGTGGATAGATACAGGTATATATATATATATATGTATGTATGTGATATGTGTGTGTAATATGTTTGTGTGTGATATGTGTGTTTAATATATGTGTGTGTAATTGTATGTATGTTCATATGTAGGCATCTGCACACGCACATATAATATATATATATGTGTGTGTGTATGAACTATATCAATATGATATATTATATACATATATATATATACACATAATGTATATATATATACATCTCTCTACTGTAATGCTGATGCCAATGTCACCAGGGGACCCATCGTGTGACCACAATCCCTGTGAACCCCCGCAAGTGATGCAACTCTGGTGCTTGGTACACGCGAAGCAATGGCAGTTGCGAGCCCACTCCTTGCACCGCGGACCCTACCTTCGAATGTCAGCTTCAAAAATGTTACATGGTAGATAACAATCATTAGATAAACATAGATAAACCATACCCCAGCAGGCATTTGAAGTCACATGTCAGACAGCCAAAAAACATCACATTGAACAGTATTCAAACAACATCTAGCGCCAGATAGCGCCAGGCTGAAAGGCTCAGATGCCAGGCCTAGACTGAGAGCAAGATCTTCGCCAGCATCATCACCAACATCGATACCTCAGCTTGGAAGGCGTGTCAACGGATTGGCTTAAGGATGCTTAAGGGAATATTTACGGGAAACCACAGTTTTTTTGGTTGCCCCTCCGTGTGCCCTCAAATATAGATGGTTCCTATAGATGTTCCCTTGAAAGCAATTCTTTGATTGTACCCTCTGGTGGCAGGGGTGGAGAAGTGTTTCATTTCAACATCACCCTGCCCATCAGGGAATCACTGCCGATAGCTATCTTAGGTGTTCCTAAAAAGGAGACGCTTGCCAAGCATGGCAGTGAAAATCACCATAGCTGATAGGTAGATGAAAGTACACACTTTGCACAACGGGTGATTTTGCCATATGTTTGATTTCTGGAGAGTGACTGTAGTAACTGAGTACTTTATAATTACTGTAGAACAAGTTTTCTTCGTGACTTGTTGGGTTAGACACTCATGCTTCGTTTGCTCTGGTTTGGACGGGGTCTTCTTCATTTCATTGCGCGAAGTTCGTTCACCGCAACCCACTGCATTTGCCCGCAAGTGGAATCAGCTGCATCGTGATCACATGCACCCTCCTTTGGCTCCAACCGGGACTTCGCACTTAAGCATTTCACATCGTCGCCAGCAATTTTGTCTAAATCCTGCCGATACAAATGACTGGTACCATCATCCCAGGCAGGGATGGAGAGTCCTTTAACACATCTCAATTAATGACTAGTGATATCGTTGGTTAAAAAAACACACAGATTGCAGGTTTCACTATTTATTATAGATGATGTGATAAATATCCTCTAACTATATTTACTATTGGTCAATAATCATCAATAATATATATACCCTCTTGTTATTTAACATAGCCATGGAAAATGGCCCATTTATAGATGGTTTACCTATTAAACATGGTGATTTTCCATGGCTATGTTAAATAACCAGATGGTGTATATATCTCTCTCTCTCTCTCTCCATCACCATCTCTGGAGATTGGTCACTAAACCACCAGCTGTGAGATCCTGCAGGCCCATCTTTCCGCCCGACCTTGGCGTTGCCGGATGCTCTAAGGTCAAATCTTTCCATGTATGTATGTATGTGTGCATGTATGTGAAATATAATAAGAACATATTACATGTATATATATATATTATATATTATGTATATTTCTATATGCCTATTCGCATCATTACACAATCACATGCCACACTACTTCACCATATCATACCCAAAAGAAAGACGACCAGCGGGACGACATAACATACTAGGACAAGGGACATCCTGCCTGGCTGACCTAAACAAAACGAATGGGATTAACATAAATGTCTGTAATTATGTCTGCAAATTGGGTAACCCAAGACCCCATCATTGATCATCAATGAACCGAACCCGCATAAACAACTGCTATGATTCAGGTACACCCCTTTGTGGACTCATCTCTGATACCTCTAGGCTTCCCTACCACTCCGCGTAGAAAAATGCACAGACCTTGGCCATCAACCAGCCCACCAGTATGAAGCTGATCAAAATAATAACCCCAACTCCCCTTAGAATTTCCTCAATCTGCAGCACTGCAACATGAATATCTCTATGGTGTATGATGGGGGATGATGGGGGATGCACTCAAGATTGCAGGGAAAAGAAGAGCATCACTTAGATCTGAAGCAGCGGAGAGAGCAACTGGGGCACCCCAACAGCACCCACTGAGCCCTGCAACCTGAGCACCAAGGCATACCAAGGCTCTGTAGGAGACACAGGCACACTGTGGATTCAAAAAACACGTGGACTTTAATCTATGAATCACTGACTGACTCAATCCTCCCAACTTGAATCACGTTGTCAAAGTTTGGAACCCCTGGAAACAACCATTACTGTATATATCATATAGATTCATATAGCACATGTGTATATATATATACATCATCATCATCATCATCATCATCATCATCATCATTTTCCTTCTATTTCAATGGATTTCAATGGCAATTTCGGGTACCCATGCTGATACCAACCCAGCCATGTCCGTTGACTCTGTTTGAATCATCTCACCTCAGCGGACACTTCTCTGTACCAATCTCCAGGCGGCACGACCGCTCAAACAACCTGTAGGGTTTAAGATATCATGCGACTGTGCATATCTATATATCTATATATGTGTAATGTAATGTAGTGGAACGTAGTAATGTAGTGTGATGTAAATGCAATGTAATGTAATCTAGTCCAATGTAGTGTAATGCAGTGTGATGTAAATGCAATGCAATGTAATGTAATCCAGTCCAATGTAGTGTAATGTAGTGTAATGTAGCGTAATGTAGTGTAATGTAGTACTTGTGTACTTGTGTCCTTGCGTAGTTGTGTACTTGTAGACTTGTAATGACTTGTGTGTATGCATACGTACGTACGTAGTACGTACGTAGTTCATACCATTTGCGTATAGAGTAAATGATGATTCCGGAAAATTCCGGATCACTTGCACACTCATATGTTCATGAACATCTGGATGCAAACCACTGCGAGTGCCAAGTCCTTGAAGCTGTGATTGCCCACAATGATGTGGGGGGGAAGTGTCATTGCAAGTGTCGAACGCAGGGATGGAACATGACCTAGTTAAAACTCATCCCATCCCCATCCATATTCATAGGGGAATTCCAAGTAAACAAGTATCTATGAACAAATCCAACACACGACTAGACCAGGATTTCTTGGTGGTATTAACTCTTCAGATCCGAAGAAACAAACAGTTGACATCTTCTCGGTTTCAAAGCGCCATAGGAGATCAGACACCTGTCCATCCTGTCCCAAATTTAGGGCAGGTAATGGACAGAAAAAGTCGACCTGCGGAATGCTATTTAATTTCAACAACCTTATCTCTGTCTGCCACGGCAGCAGTACCGACCAAGGGACGGCAGTCTGACAGTCCATTGGGGAGATGGCATTAAATCAAACCACAAGTATCAGTGCATTGAATTGACATCATGTTTCGAAACCTGCTAAATACATCTAAATACAGGATGATCCTTCAACTAAACTACTCTAAGGCTTTCATTAGATTACAAGTCGTGTAACCACCATCAGTTGATTGCACAGATTCACACGCCCCAATCTTTTGGGTCCATTCAGCTGCGGTGGTAGGGACCTTGAGTCCCTTGAGCGTGCCCAAAGCCGTGTGTCATGCTGAAACCTACTAATTGGACGATAAAAGTATTGCGCCACAATAATCGCAAAGAAGTCCTGATGAAACAAATCACACACACACATACATATATATATATATATAATCATTCATATACAGTGTATATATATATATCTACCATTATCTACCTATCTATCCACATGTTTGATCTTTAGATGGTTAGACTGGTTAGACCCACATGGCTAATGGTTTTGGGTTTCGCCTGTTTCTTGCGGGCAGTCTAGCACCCGAAAGCGCAGAAGTTCTACTGGCTCTCAGGCATGCCCAAGCCACCACACCACTCCCACAAGGACCTGGGGTGAGAAGTACCGGATATGTATATATATATATATATATATATGTGTGTGTGTAGCATCTTACACATGAATATGATACAGCACGCCAATCATTATCTGCACCTAGGGCAACTACGGGGATGTGTATATATATATATATATATGAAGAGACATACATGCACATATACAATAATATATATATATAATACATACATATATATATACACAATATGTGTGTGTAAATATGTGTGTCAACGCATACATATTACAGTACAAACAAACAAAGGCACTGGGGGTCAAAATGTAGATTGATATGCCTGTGTGTGTGTCATGCATGCGAACGGGTTATGAAGGTTGCACTGGCCGGCTCTTGCATGAATCCAGCAGAAGTAGTGTTGCAGGGAAAGATCCCTTGAATCTGCAAAACGCCCCTAAAGCTTACTACCTTGGCATTTCCAACCATGAAAACTGGTCAGACCACCCAGGTCGTCCCCCAATCTCTCCACAAGTCTCCCATCGTTCCCTTTGCAGAGCCACCAGTACTGCAAGCACTATCCACAAGACCTCAGGGCTGAGGGCTGAGGGTCACACAAACCAGCTATCTGCGGCCCTCCCTGCGCGGCCAAGGCTTTTGATTGCTCTTTTGATGCTGGGCAAGTGTGGCGCCTGGAAACCGCAGACATTACACTGCATCATTGGCAGTGCCCCTTTGTCATAATGTATTTCAGCTTAAAAATCATCACCTGTTTGACGGACTAGTCTCTAGTCTAGCAAACATCTTGGCCGAGGAACGCCTCCAAGGCATTCATGCAGCATTCAAGGGTGGTCGCTAATCACTGTTAATCCTTGTGAATGCCAACATGTTTGGATCATCTTTGATCCATTTGGGTACGAGCCAGTCTTTACGTTCCTGAATGCGAAGAACATCCCTACTCCTACTAGCGGCCCGCATTTTGCAGGCCCTCTAGAGAATTTCTACCTGGTGAAACGATGGCCCACCTAACAGCTGGTGTTTTTCAAGTTGCCCCCCAACAAAGAATTCATGACTAACAATCCTTGGTGTATCCATCGCCACAAAAGGTGGAGATACACCCTCGAATTGTGAAACGGGACACACACACACACACACTTGCTCAGAAGCCACGTTCCCAAGTACTATCATCTTTGTCCATCTTCCAAGTCCACTGTTTGGCACTTTGTACAGGGGGTCCATCTTGGTTTCCGATGGTGTGCTCATAGCCCAGATTCTCAAGAGGGCACTCAAACACCAGCTGACTAGCTCATTTGGTTTTCGCGTTTCCGGCTGGATGCCTGTCGACCTGCAAGTGGGCAGGAAACCAGGTATAGGATGGTATAGGCGGTATAGGCGGTACAGGATGATAATGGATGGTTTCAACATGTTGGCAGTAAGCCTAGCACCTGACTACAGTATATGGGTTTGTGCGAAAATTGCTTAGTTAGTGGGGTACCCCCATATCCATTGGTTAACCATCATTTTATCTTTTCTATTAAAAAATCAAGTTGAGGAGGAGTTTCCCAATTCCACATAATATGATATATTCGATGATAACTCGCTGACCCTTGTGTGGAAAGTGGCCACAGGGTCCATCCAAACTCGGAATAGGTGACCAACCTTGCATGTACACATTCAAATCATCCAATGAGTGCAGTGAGATACAGTGAGTGCAAAAGTAATCCCTTTTCCCTATGCCCTATTACAAAATGTACCCTTAAAATCTCGGGTCCGTTTCAAGTTTGGAAAATTGCAGATTGACCCTCTAACGACACAATTTGAAAATTAAGGTTCCATTAAGTTCCATTTGAGGGTTTCACCCCCTAATAAAAAATTCAATAGTCAACTACGGGGTGTTTTTTATTAGGGTCCCTCCTTTAAAATCTAAATTATATGTTTTTCATTAACGGTTTTAGTTTAAATATTAGGGGAAATCCATCGAAATTCAATTGTTGGCAATATTTAATTAGATTTCAAAAAAGAGTTTAATCGATTTTGACATAGAAAATTTGAGTTTTCTGGTTAAGGTTTTAAATTTAGTGTTAGGGGGAAGCTTCGCACTCTAATAAAACTCCTCCGGGTGTTTGTTATTGGGTGGTTTAACATTAGATGTACCAGTAGTACCGCACAAGGCGGTGGCGGAAGTTTCAAAAAAAGGAAACCTACAGGAGAGGCTGGTTGCTGTGCATCACGGATGGCAGAGCGAATCCACTGATGGACCGAAAGGTGGTTGGAGTTGTGCTTTTTGAAATGGTTGCAGTGGTGAACTCACCACAACTGCTGGATGTAGTGTGGTGTAGCGCAGTCGTAGTTGTAGCTGTAGTGTAGTGGGGTTGTAGCTGTAATGTAGTGTAATTAGTATAGTGTAGTTGCAGTTGTAGTTGTGGTGTGGTGTAATTAGTGTAGTGTAATGCAGTGTACTGACGTGCTGTGTACTGTAGGTCTAGTGTAGTGTAGCGTTAGTGTAGTGTAGTTGTAGTTGTGGCGTGGTGCAATGTAATTAATTAGCGCAGTGTAGTGTAGTGCAATGTAGTGGTAGTTGTAGTTGCCGTTGCAGTTGTAGCTGTAATGTAGTGTAATTAGTGTAGCATAGTGTTGTGTAATGTAGTGTGTTGTAGTTGCATTTGCATTTGTCGTTGTAGCGTGTTGCTGTGTAATTCGTGTAGCGTACTGCAATGTAATGTAGTTGTGGTTGTAGTGGTAGCCGTGGTAGTATAGTTGTCATTGTAATTGTAGTTGTAGCTGTGGTGGTGGTAGTAGTAGTAGTAGTAGGAGTAGTAGGAGTAGTAGTAGTAGTAGTGGTAATAGTAGTAGTAGTAGTAGTAGTAGCAGCAGGAGTAGGTAGCAGCAGGAGTAGTAGGAGGAGTAGCAGCAGTAGTAGCAGGAGCAGTAGCAGTAGTAGCAGCAGTAGTAGTAGTAGTAGCAGCAGCAGCAGGAGGAGTAGTAGTAGTAGTAGTAGTTTTTTTTAGTTTCTTGTCGTTGTTGTCGTTGTCGTTGTCGTCGTCGTCGTCGTCGCCGTCGTCGCTGTTGTTGTTGTTGTTGTTGTTGTTGTGGTTGTTGTGACAAGTGGTTGTTGTGACAAGTGGTTGTTGTGGTTGTTGTGGTTGTTGTGGTTGTGGTTGTGGTTGTGGTTGTGGTTGTGGTTGTGGTTGTGGTCGTGGTTGTTGGTGTTGGTATTGGTGTTGTTGTTGCTGTTGCTGTTGCTGCTGCTGCTGCTGCTGTTGTTGTTGTTGTGGTTGTTGTGTATTTAGCATAGTGCAGTGTAATTAGATGTAATTAGCGTAGTGTAGTGTAGTGTGATTAATTAGTGTAATGTAAAGTAGCGTAAGTGCATTTGTATTTGTAGTTGTAGCAGTAGTGTAGTGTAGGGGTAGTTGTAGTTGTAGTTGTCTATCTATCTATCTGCAAGCTTGAAAACGAAGCAACTCTGCAAGGCTTCCTCAATTTTTGAACTTGACAACACCAAAAACGCAGCAAGTCTGCGAGACTTCCTCAACTTTTTAACTTGACAACATCAAAAACGAAGCAATTCCGCGAGACTTTCTCAATTTTTGAAGTTGGCCACATCAAAAACGAAGCAATTCTGCGAGACTTCCTTCAATAATGGAAAGTGCAGAGCTGACGGCCTCGTACCAATGAGTTTTGTGATTTTTCCAGTCCATGTCACGAAAAAGTGAGGCCAGGTCATACGAAGTGCTGCACCTGTCACACAAAATCAGCTTCCCAAAACCGAAGATCTCATGCTCCAAAGTGCCACCTCTCTCAGGAAATCAGGGCCCTGACCTCCGAACAGCTCTGACGAACATGTCTCTTGCACTGCGCCTGCCACGCGAAATGCATCTTTCCAGGTCCTCTTCAAATGTCCCATGCCTGCCATCGTTTTGGGAAATGCTACAAAACCCCCACGTTTTGCTCATTTTTGGCGCGGTGTAAAATCCCTGGCGCCTGCCACGCAAAACCACATCTGAACCTTCAAAAGTGGTCCGGGCATGTTGTGTTTTTGACGTTTTGACTTGGACATGTGCTTCGCGCCACAACGGCGTGCACTTTTTCAACATCTCAACTTCCAAAAGTGCTCCGAAGCCGGTGTGTTTTGTACATTTTGACTTCGAAATGTGCTTCGCGCCACAACCGCGTACACATGCGTACACTTTTTCGACATGTCAACTTCCAAAAGTGGTCCGACACTGAAGTGTTTTGTGCATTCTGACTTGGAAATGTGCTTCGCGCCACAACGGCGTGCACTTTTTCGACATTTCAACTTTCAAGAACAGTGTGTTTTGTGCATTTTGACTTCCAAATGTGCTTCGCGCCAAAACGGCGTGCAATTGTTCATCTCTCATCTGCCCAGCGGGCTCCGCACCGAGCCTACTTTTTGACCCTCCGAAGCCACAAATCATTGGAAAAACACAGTGTGTCGCGACTTTCCTACCTTTTCGCGCACCTGGATCTTCTTTTTTCTGAGACTTTCTCTGTTTTGATCTTCTTTCTTCTTCTCTGCTCTTCGCTGACTCTTCCCATCTCTGCTTTTCATCTGTCCATATTGTCGGAAGTTTGACTTCTAAACTTCCTTCGATTAGGGCCTAGGGAGAAGGGATCATGGTCATGAGGAAAGGGACATTTTACGCGCCTGGTTAATTACCAGAGGCGGCATGCGTGTTCTGTTGTGTCTTAAGTTTCAACCCTCCTAAGCCGTGACTCTCCAAACCACTGTAGGGGATACACATGCCATTTACACCCAGCCACTTGCAGTGCCGCCACCGCAACACCCGTTGCAACGTTCTGGTGGCGAAACTCCTACAGCTGACTCTGGGCACCGGACCTGAAAAAAAAGAGAATCAATCGTACCAAACGTAGTACACCACCCCAATTTGACCACTATTGTAAAAACAATCCCAACTAATTAGTTGGAATTGGGAGTTGGTACCTTGGGTTTATAACATTAAATCCTTCAATAGTGATGGTGAAAGAGTTTCTGGCATCTAGATCCTACCGATTTCAAAACATATTAACTTCAGACACAATCACTGGTGAGACATGGAAAGCAGCCCTTGTGGCAGCAGCAGGCAGTGCCAGAACTGAAGCTGCCCTTACAAGACAACAACCCTGGAATTTGTTGGGGAAGGTTCACCGGGAACCGGGAACCGGGAACTCGTTCTATTGCCTCACGGATCACAACAGTTTCTTGTAAATTCTCCCTGAAAGCCCAATGAAACAAGAAACAGAAGTGTTCGCGAAGCAACTAACGACACCTGTCCTGGTGCTGCTGTCGCGCCCGGCTCAAGGAGCTGCTTGGCCAAGTGCTCAAATTTTCGTTCCAAGCTGGCATGGCTCTCCGCAATTCTCTTCTCCAGCATTGCACCCACCTGGCAGAACACTCTATAGAAGAAAATCATCAAATTTCACGCCAGATGAGCACGAAATGTCCCAAATCAGACGTAGGTCTACTAAGTAGGCGCATCAGTCCTGTGATGGTCATGAAAGTCATGGTTCCCCAAAAACCAGCCATCATGGCAAAGTTATACCCACACTGTACAGAACCAGGTCTGACAGGCATAGTGCCCTCTATGCCTCCAACACTATAATATAAAAAGAAGCTGCTTAAACCATATGGGCCACGGTCAATATTTAGTAAGTATATATTCCAAGTCATCAATTTTTGAAGAGTGTATTATCGTTTTTCAGGTTTTGGGAATATAGCAAATGATATCGTTTTTTGAAGTGTATTATCGTTGTCCAAGCCCCAGCTCAATTTCCAAAAAATAAAGATGTCTCGTCTCGGAACTACTTTCCATTACGGTAAATTTTGGCTGTAGCTCATATGGGGTCTTGTAAAAACCCCGAGCCCTTTCAAATGGTTTTTCCACACGTTATCGTTTTTTTTCCTCTTGTCGTTTTTCCAAGCGCTGGCTTCACACCTTGACCAAAGGATTCACATGAGCGAGGAAAGGGAGAAGGAAAAGGAAGAGTAAAGGAAGGGAAGAGAAAGAATAGGAAAGGGGGAGGAAAAGGAAAGGGAAAGGAAAAGGAAAGAAAAAGGACAAGGAAAGGAAAACGAAAGGAAAAGAAAAGGAAAGAAATAGGACCGAATAGGAAAGGAAAAAGGAAAGGAAAAAAGGAAAGGAGAAGGAAAAGGAAGGGAAAGGAAAAAGGAGAGGAAAGGGAGAGGAAAAGGGCCGTGTATCACACGGACCATTTTTGATGCCAAGAGTTATCGTTTTCGTTATCGTTCGTGAATCCTGTGTACGTTCCTTTTTTCTGGAAATGGCTTCAATCATCAAAAAAGGAGTGTAGCGACCACCTACCAGGCACCTTCCTTGTGCAGAATCTGACACGCATTCGTTGGCGCGCAATTATGACAACAAACAATATGAAATGAAGAAACCAAAAGCACTAAATAGCTGCAGAACGACGGAAAAATAAAAACATTGGATTTCAAGAGTCTGGACACAGAACGTTATCGTTTTTTCCCCCTCTTATTGCTTTTTCGAATGAAAGCTAAAAATGGCTCATGGGGGATCATGGAAGACTAAACGAATAGGCGCGGGGGTTTTACAAACTCCCATATGACAGCTTTGCTCTCAAAAGAAAACTTAAACGTAGTAAACCTATGTAAATCGAATGGAATTCTGGCCTCACTGACTGAATCTCCATGTGCCAAACGTCGCCGCAAGACGTCGCGATGGGGATTCACTGGCTGCAAGACTTTGGGACTCCTGGCCACCAGGGGTGTCCCATTTTCATGGCATCTTGGGTCGATTTTCCAACGATCCAAGCTCAGTTGCTCTCTCTCTGTACTGAAAGTCATCACTGTAACCGGTGTTTCTTTCCCAAAGCTGCAAAAGTGCCCCCCCCAAAAAAAAGGGGATTTCATGATCTGCCCATAACCACCAGAGTCACTAGAGGCCGATGGCATCTTGGAATCCCGGGAGGTCCTACTGCTAGTGCTGCAGTGCGTCAGCACCCGATCCACATCCAGTGTGCCACTTCGGCCGAGGCCGCCGAAGGAGGCGTCTCCTGGCGGTGATGGCCCAGGTCCACCCTGCGAGAAACCGGGGCAAAAATCGGAAAAAAACCCTAGAAGACTGAAATACCAATGGTATACCATGGGTTGGGCCAAGTACAGGAATTTGTGTGGAAAATTGGTAGTGACAAAAAAGGCAAAGCAGAATAAAGCAAATACAAAGTTCTGACTATACGTTCAGATTAAAGAAACGTTGCATCCCATGAAATTCAATTTCTAATTGGGAACCTAAGAGTCTGGTTTGATCGAAAATGGTGCCTCCTCACAGGAAGATTCCCCTCCCAATGCAGGCCCTGTTGGCCACCCCCAGCCTTCCTGGGACCCCCCTTGACCAGTCCTGTAGAGTTACCCCAGGTGCCCACCAGCGTGCTGAACTCTTCGTAGGAAACATCGCCTCAGGTCACAAGGGGGGGGGTTAGTTCCTATGCCGAGAACATGGGCGGCCAAGTCCGGTTTTAGACAATTTTTTGGGCCCTTAGCAGTAACAATTGGGTTGTTTCACCCCATGTAAATGTATATAACTGGTACCTGGTAATTTCACTTGGACATGTGTAACGTGTAAGGGACCATCACTGCATTACGAGTGGGTTTGTGCACCCTCTGACAAAACAATTGTAAATGAGGTTGTGACACGTTCATTGCCATGCAATTCCAATATAAAAGCCGTCATACCTGGGAGACAGAACAGTCAACCAGCTGTTCAGTCAGAAGTCTGGAGAGTTTCAAGTATGCAGTTTCAAGTATGCATAAAAAATGTATATACTGTATATCCTGTATAAATATATATATATATATATACATAAGATATGTATACACGAGTATGCATGTCATTAATCGTGTAAACTGATGCAACATTATGATACATGATGTATTCCTTAAGCAAAGGATTTTTTGCGCCCCACGACATGCGACCATTGCAGTCCAAATCCAACTCGGCCCATCGGATTTGCAGCTCCAGCCCAGCCTAAAAGGACGGATGACCCCTGTGTAGGTCCCGGGGGCCCCATGGGTGTCCCGAGAAAAACCACCGATCAAAAGGCACCGACCGACGCACCGGATCAAGACATATCTTCACTTCTTTGATTCAAGCTTACAATATCTTACAACTTTTCATGGATTCAAATGGATATGGTTCTTAAATGTATGTAAAATATTGTAATATCTCCTCCAAATGGCGAAAAGACAAGTGATGTTAAAGAAATATGTCACTGGGGTATGCTTAATTATTGGTTTCATCACTTCTATATATATATAACCGCTATTACTATAATGATTGTTATAATTCATTCCTATTGTTATATTATGTCAATGTAATCATTCTTGACAAACAGTACTAATCCAATCCCCCTAATATTGCACCCTTCCATTGTATGGTCCCAAATATGTATAGATCCCCTACTAAAAACCATAGTTTCCGGGTGGCGTTTATTATCTTTAGTACAATTGGAACATTACATAACATTACTATTGATACATGTATCTGGGTAAATTATAATATTTCACTAACCTGAATTAAGGCCATTTGGGGATGATTTCCCTTATTAACCATGATTCCAGTGAGGTCGCAGTGACGTCGTTATAATTTACCCAGATGTATGTGCAAAGACATGTATTGATATACTATTCTCATCATCAGTATCATGTTGACACCATAAACTGTCATCTAGTACCGTTGGCCATTACTATTTACATTATGTTGACAATATTTATTGTGATATGACTGAGTTTCAAGATCATATCAGTAGTAACTTTAATACTCAAACATCATGTATAAATATGTATCATACATACATATATATATATATAATATTGAAATTGACTCTCTCTCTCTCTCTCTCTCCCCCTCTCCATTGACATCAACATTGACTATTATCATCTATTATCACTATTATCATCTTGGCTAGATTATCATCATTATATTGCTAGTATCACCGGTAATACCAGCAGACTATCATAGAATTACTGCTAATATTACTATTGATCTTACCATTAAAAAATCATAAAAATTGCTATTAATATCTATTGATATCTATTAATATTACTATTGTCACTGAAGTGTCACCATTCTTCTTGGCTTCAAGACCTTGCCCAGGCCCCCAAGCGCCTCGAGACCCAAGGGCTCCATGGCCGCCTCGAAGCTGCTGTGAGTGATCAAGGCCGTCCTAAGCCATGGCCCAACCGGGGAACATGCTCCAACCCTTAAATGTTCAATAGTTGAATGTTGTTGAATAGTTGAATATGTTCTAGACTATATATCTTATATCAATATTATATGAGTGTATCATATATTATGGGTGCACATCTTAAATATTAAGATTATATGCATGTATTATTTACTAGTGCTAGATGGTACTAGTGCTAGATGGTCTCTGATACTTCATCCGCATGTCTCAGCTGGTGGATATATCCAGGCTCTGGTTGGTTCAGGTGTGTTGCCGGGATGGGTGATCATGGTTTCTGACCAGTCCCGGTAGGCCCAATAACCATCAGCCAATTAAGGGTCTTGACCTGTGGCCGCAATGATGCCACCAAGTTCCCCATGGAGAATTGGTTGAAGGCATCCTCACTGGTGTCAAAAAGTTTTCGCAGTTTCACCTTCAAGTCTTCCCAGCTCAGCTTCCAGTCAACCTGTACATCCTGGCGGCACTGGGCACCTGGTCACGGTACTCAAAATACTGTCAAGGTGAGGGCCAACTGAAGGAACTCTGCAACCAAAAGAAAAAAACCTGAACCTGCATGAATCCTGATCCTGTATGAACATGATTAAACATGTTCCATTTGGAGCCACAAATGGATCCATTTGGCGCATAGTCCTGGTACTCCAAGAGGTTCTTCACCAGGAGTAGGAAGCTACCAGGGTGGCTTTGCAAGACACTCATGATGCTGGATGAATGCACCTCCAAATGGACAGGGGCCAATGACCCGGACATTGTTTCTCCAGGTATTTTCCAGGCGAGGTTTGCCTAACAAATCTAACAGTGGCCATGTCTGCTGTCATCCCTTCAGTGGCCAACATGTCATTTTCCTGTGGCCATCCTCATGCCAATCTATATAACCTGGAGATAAAATTACAGTGAATTCCAAACCTGAATTGGTGTTCAATGTTCCACGGTTCCCTTTTGTTTGCCCTCCTTTTTGGTGTTCTTGCCCGCGGGCCGAGTGGGGAAACAAACATGCCCTGCTTCAGTGGTGGGTCTGTTCACTGTTGGGTTCCTTTTTATGGTTGGCTACTGTCAGCTTCCATGATATGCCTTCATATCTGCAAGTATCATGACCTCATGCTATACGTTAGTAGACATGTGTTACCAAGTCTATGCTATACAGTATGCAATGACTTTTTAATGGACTTCATATCATCATTACCTCCATTCTCATGCCCACACAATGGGGGCCCTACCCCATTTTGACAGAACACGCATCCGAGATCAAAAATCATATGATTTCACCATTTTTCCATGATTCAAGCATGGTAACGGCCCGGTGTTGATTGCTATTTATCGCCATCCAAAAAAGCAATCTGCCAGTCACTGCTCCAGGTGTACCCAAATCTTGATAATCTTGTTCGTAAATCTAAATCATCTTTTTGATAGAAAGGATGCTTTAAGTGTACGTATATATAAATGTATATATATATATACATACATATATATATATACATATATATATATTACGAATAATTCTTGTGTATAGTTGTGCAATTGTGTGCTATATTATATATATACACCGTATATGCTTCGGTAGGATCTGCGGTATGTGTATATATATGAGATATGTATATGTATGTGTGTGTGGGACAAATGGTCAAAGATATACAAAAAAAAATATATAATATGTGTATATAAAAATATGTACATAGACATAGAATGAAATAGACATAGACTGCCGAATTAAATCTAATTATATAATAAATTAACTATGGTCCCATGGTGAATGTGCAAAACTGGCCACATCTGGCCACCAAACGTTTCCTAGCGTCACCGTCCGTTGCGTTTGACCTTGGTGGTGATGCAGTAGGTCCGCGCCATGATCCACGCCGTCCGTGGCGTGGATGCCAGGACGGAGACCTCTCCGAAGCTATCGCCGCCACGGAAGTACCTGGGATACCAACGGCGCGGTCTTCTTAACGGAGGTCCGTTAAGGAATCTATGGGAAACCCATGGAAAACCAAGGGGAAACCCACTGGACAATGATGGAAAATTGATGATTTAATGGATCTATTACTACCCAGTATTGGGGGTTCCTATTGGTGTTTGAAAAGAAAACAATTGCAGGACTGAAGCACCTCTGGTTTGCTTGGAGATGAAAGGCAAAGATGACAGTATTTGCACACATTAATATGGAAGTTTCATGTGAGGGATGAATCGATGACTGTGAACGACTCAGAAAGGAGATGGTACAAAAAGCAAAAGAATGCAATCAACACGAATCTTCAATTCATTCTTGCCGGGGCAAAGCACAGTCAATGCCTGCTCAAGGCTTGTTTGCAAGCTGGTGATGATGCCGTTTTACGGCTTGGGTCTTGAATGCGTAAACATCTGAGAATTCCTGCGCTGATCTGCTCTTGTTTGTGCTCTTGGCATCATGCCATGATGTCAGGTGATGATACAGAGTTTCCTGAGCATGTTGACCATTCCTCTACAGCTCAAGTACAGTATGCGAAAATCTAGCTCACTGCGCCCCATCATCCAGTTCTACATTATGGTCCCATGATGCCCTCCACTTTGCAGGTTGCAGCTTTCTGGCGCGCGTCCACACAGGCACGTGTCCACACAGGCAGTGTGCGTCCTCTTCAAGGTCATTGCCCAAGGACACATATGTGATGCCAGTGTCACCCGCGCAGTCATGCGACATCTATACTTTGGGGTTTGTCAATTCGTCTGAAAACAAGGTACCCCCAATGCTTGGCCACAAAATGAGCTACACCCACAATTATTGGACAAACCCACCTGGCATGGCTATCAAAATCGAGCAGAAAGGTGTCCAATCTCAGTTCTGGCATCAAGCCCACTGTCCAATGGCCAAACGCCAAAAGCTGCAAGAGCAGCTCTGCTCTGTCTTGACGGAATGACCATCATGGCCCAGCAGCAACAAATTGGCTGCTGACGGATTTGTCTCAAAATGTTGCTTTACCCACAGTTCGCAATGTTATTGGGGTAAATGAGGCCTTAATGGGTGTTAATATGTTTTAACTCTACACCGTGGGATTTTGGCAGTTCTTATGTTCGAGACAGACGGGTCAAGGCAAGCAAGAGGGCTTAGGCTTAAACACTTTTAAAGGCTTTGTTCATCCGAGCTTTCTGCACTCTTGCTTGCTTGAGATTTTGCGGTAGTCGCCTGCAAAGCTCTCTGCCGGTCGCGGGGATAGGTGTAGTGTGCCAAACTGTAAAACAGAAAGCAAATGACACAGCCGATGGCACATACGCTGTAGATACCCTGTGCCAGGCTTGATGCATCCTCTGGCGAACAGCTCAAAGTGTTGGCCCTGCTGGGATCGAAGTGAAAGATGTGATCTGCAAGCCACCCAACGATGGGCTGCCCAAATGCACCAAAGGTGCCTTCAATTGCACGGTCCAAGGCATAGACGTAGGTGTAGTTTTCTCTCGGTACCACATCACTGAACATCTTGTTGTTGTTCATCATGGTGCTCGCAATCAAAGTGCCAGTGATGAAGAAGGTGAAACAGTACACCAGCATAACGTGTTGAGGCGAGTCTGTGATATTTCCGTGGACCCCCTGTCCCAGGCCAAAAAAAATCAACCCAAACAGAGGGATCGATGCAAAGACTGCACTTTGCGCCATGGCTGGTGGCCCATGATCTGGGAATCGCCGGCAAACCACATCCAGCAAGACACCCCCCAAAGCGTTGGACAAGGCGGTGCCAAGGTTGAAGCACATGTAGATGGAAGCCGCCTCCGCGTTGGAAAAACAGTTCAACTCCAACCACATGGTGAGATAGCTGAAGGCGAACCAAGGGGCAGTGCCAAAAATGCCCTGGCCGATGATGATCAGAAAAGTGGGCAAACAAAAGATCTGCCCCAGCCGTGGTGTTTCATCCCTCAGAATGTCCAGCATCTTCCGCTGTTCCACCTGGGATGAGGATCCCTACGGCATGACCAAGGCCAGGGAGGTGCTATCTAATTAATACAAAATGGAGTATAAACACCAGGCCACCTGTTTCACCACCATTTCCAGTGTCTCATCATCCCCCCAAAAAGGAAACTGAGGGCCCCTGGAGTACGTGGCCTGTGCTGTGTCGGTCACCAGTAGCAGCACCAGGAGTCCAATCAATGCACTCAGCGCCGAGATCAAAATCAAGGCACATTGCCAGCCAGCCACTCCTCCAAGCTGCAGGGGGGCAATGGCAGTGGCACAAGCTGTGAAGGCGGTTTGCCCCAAATTTCCTGCAAGAAATTGTGCGACTTCGAAGCATCAAATGGAGATTCATGGCATCTGAATTCACGGCAAGGGCCGGGCTCACCACAGTTCAATATCCACAGTTCGTAAGTTCGGGGATATCCATTGGCATACATCTCAAGGTCAAATAATAAATGTGTCATCTCAAAAAAGTTAAGGTCACACAAAAGTGGTGAGCGTTCCTTTCAGTCTCCCCTGACCCCTTTGGAAAAGGCACTAAATGTCTTGTGGGGCCAGTCTATTTTGGACATGGTGCGGATATGTATAGAATCTGTGGTTGAATAGGTGCCAGAATAGAAAAGGAGAGTGAGAGGGAGGGAGGGAGTGAATATATTATACAGTGTGTGTGTGTGTTTGTTCTTGTGTGTTGTATGTGTTTGTTGGCATAGTGATAGGTGCAACTCACCGTCTTTCAATGCAATTTATTTGGCCATATCGCATTCCCTAAAATGACATGCAATGTCCATATGCTCATTATTTTATGTGCAGGTACGATGATGTAGATTTGGAACACTCACTTTCTACATTTTTCTACGCTATGTGCGGTAGGCACCCAAATACATGCCGTGTGAGCTTCGCGTTTGCATCTGCAGAGAGGTGATATAAATTGATGTTGAAACAAATCCATCCTCACAGTCACATGCTCAAAGGTGCAAAATGGTTCAAGCAACCTATCTATATATATGTGTGTGTGTGGGCCACAGCCAATATTTAATATGTAGCTCCAAGTCATCAAATTTTGAAAAATAATGAAAAATATATGATCATTTTTCAGGTTTTGGGAAACCATGTTCAATGGTATTTCTGATGGTTTTCCGGCAAGGGACGAGATATTTCCTGAAATGCAGCATCAAGCGAAATTCTCGGGCATTCGTTTTCTTCATGGAACTGCCGCCACCACTAGCACAACCACCACTATCACATCACAACCACCACTATCACCCACCACTGTCACCACCACCACTATCACAACCACCACAACTGACGAAAGCTTCATTTTCACATCTTCCACGTTCATTTTTGTTGAGGGAAGTCTTGCACGATAGCTTCATTTTCACATCTTCTACGTTCATTTTTGAGGGAAGTCTCGCACGAAAGCTTTATTTTCACGTCTTCCACGTTCAATTTTTGAGGGAGGTTTTGCGCGAAAGCTTCATTTTCACATCTTCCACTTTCAGTTCCAACAACTCATTCAGGAAACATCTGAGCCTTGCCATGTCTTGCGCTTGCTTGCTGCTCTTGGAGGAGCAACGCGCGCCAAGAACAACAGCTTTTCAATGGGCCGCGTCTGGCAGATAGGGATTATGTGATTTTTTGGCTATCGTTTCGTTGTCGTTCGGGTTATCGTTTGGGACACCTGGTTGGATCAAGAAAATCTGCAAAACAATGATTCTGGGAAACCCTTCTTTTGAAATTTCTTAATGCTGCTTGAACAAAGCCTGAGGCTGCCGCGCAAAACGAAAAGCACAAACTCCAAAAGGAATAGAGGAAAGAGCGGAATCTACAGCACCCACGCTGTTCCTGCCGCAAGGCCTCAAGGCGAGACCTTGCGGCAAAGTTCTTCTTTCCTTCCTCCCGCATGGCGCGTTGTCACTAATTAGCAAGAATTAAATTTATTCAGCATGCAGCGCAAACAGCAGCATAAACAGACCATCACCACACAGCAATGCACATCGCCAGGTACCACCTGTTCAAAACAGGATTTTGCCGTTTGCCCATCTCTCAAACAGATGGTGAATGCTATTGAATGCCTACACAAAGGCATCGAATGACCGAATAACTTGCACCGTAAGACAAAGGATGACTGATGACCAAGATCAAACATAAGCAAATGTTATCGTTCTTTGAAGAGTGTATTGTCGTTTTCCATGCCCCAGCTCAATTTCCCAAAAATAGAGATGCCTCGAAGTCTACTCTCCATTACGGAAAATTTTGGCTGTAGGTCATATTAATCGTAGACACACTTTCCAGCTTTCCAGCCGATATCAGAATGGCCACCCCCATTTCGACCACTCAGTTCCAAGTCTCCGGTACAAAGCAAAAATCCAAAGGCACGCCCTCGACCGCTAGCACCGCTCTTGTCGGCAATCAGGCTGAAAAGCAAGGGCTGCACGATACCAAGACCAACGCCATTGACGGCACGGAAAATGATCATCCACCTCAAAATAGATTTGAAATGGATGGCCAAAGCAGGGTTCTTCAATGTTCCTTATAATTCCTCGGTGAATTTCACCGGTTTGGGGGTTGACCACTATCTAATATCTATCTATAATGAGTGAGCGGAGGTAGGCCATCCTTGTTGCGGTATCTTAGCAAATTGCATAAAAACAGCTGGAAGCTCATATCAGTCATTTTCTTCGGGTTTTCCCATCATTGCTTGAAGCTTCTCAGCATGTCTCATGTCCCTCATCGCCTCAAGTTGGGTGAAAAGGCACAGCCAACCAAGCCCAAGGCCCAGATATTGCAGCCCAAAGCAATCAGCCGCGGTCGTGGCAAACGATCTGCCAAAAACCCTGCGGGCAACGCGCAGATGGATTCGAAGATGCCACGTGCCAAGCCCAGGCCGCCCAAATCACCAGGAGTCAACTGGAAATGTTGCGCGATCTCGGCATAGACGGCTGGTAAAGCCATGTTGTCTGCACTCCAGAGGATCATCACTAAAAACAAGGTCACCATCTGCAAAAATGAAGAGTTCCAGACAAACTCCTCTTTCATCAACTTCTTATCTGACGAATCGTTTCTGGGAAGCAGTGAAGTGGCAAATGAATCGTTGCTGGATGATCTGGATGCATCCGATGTCTCAGATGCATATGCGTCCAGGCTGATAGTCAACGGCATCACCCGTGCAGTCAGTGTTCTACTGCTCTTCTGTTTGAGCACCGGAGCAACACGGCCACTACAGGAAAGAGACTCAGATAACTTTCAGTGTCGAACTGGGGAACTGCCTAAAACCCTCTCACTTGTAGAGGCTAGGTGCGAGTATTTCAACCTCAACATACCTCAACATACCTCAACCATTTAGTACTGACTCCCTCTAGTGAAATTATGGGAAAAAGGATAATGTCCATCGTTTCCGCCAAATACAAAGACGGAATCCCTTCCCAACTCGCCTCACCGCTTCGCTCTCCCACACTGGAGGCTCGGTGGTGACATAGACCCCAGCTTTACCGGATCGCATAAAGAAGATGTGATGATCCACCTCCCCGTTGCGGATGATGAAATCCTGGCTGAGAAGGGGCCAGCTTTTTGGGCCTCTTGGCTGAATCGAATCTTCAGTCATCCACGGAACTTGTTGTTACCCTCATCAGAAATTCATGAAATTCCACCATCATCAGAATATCAGAATCATCACCATCTAGGGATTTTCCCAGCTAAATCAGCCTCCATTTTCGATTTCCCAGCAGCCACCGGTGATTTCCCAGCACTGCTGTGCAGCTGGACCGGCTCCGCCAAGGAACCCCAGGCAGATCCACATGCTCTTGAAAATGTTTCACCAACTGCGAGATGACCTGACATCTGTGTGAGGGAGAGCACGAAATTACTCAAAAGATCCTTGTAATATATTGTGTTTGACTATACTTTCATAGTGCATAGGCATAGTAATTTGCAATACTTATGATGGATACATAATTACAAATTATTCCATAAATTTGTGTAGAATATAGATATGTTACATATTAGTTACATATCACCTCCACTACATGATCCCATATGGCCAGGAAACCATCATAGGTTGTGATAAGATGTGCGAGGACCAGACAGCAAACGATCGAAGATCCCATAATCTTCATGTACTCGGAAAATATCGGACTATTGTTGCACATGTTTCTTGATTGAGTAATGGTACGCAAATGTCGGCAACAGCGTTGCGCCAACTAAGCCAACCAACATTTACAGTATGATCGCAACTGGCATACCTCAGCCTGGGACAGTTTTTTTTGCACAGTGCAAGTCCCAATCCCAGCCACAAATGGAAGCAAGAAACGTCCTATATAATCACTCAGGTTACTTACCAGTGAAATGGAATGAGTCATGATGAGAGTATAATTACATATAATTACCCAGTCAACAACACTAGAAGTAGTACAAATTCTACAACGTGCTTAACCCAATGCCAAAAACATCCTACGCCCGCCTCAACAGGCTGCTGCCGAAAGTACCGCGCTCGTATGAGTAGCTCGTGGTACCTGGCCCAAACCCTTGATCCGAATCAAGGATCATCCCAGGTATCACTGGGTTTGCTTCACCACCAAGAATGGAGATTCTACCATGTTTATCACCAAAGATGATTGTCCTTGGATTGATTTAAGGCCACATCTGCAGGACACCCATGAGTTTTGACCAACCGTGTTGTTATTTTGTACAGTAGATGTTCTGTTCCTCGTGCAATGGCACCCCCGGCTTTTGGAAATGCCGGACAGCCAGAGTTGAACCAGCAAGAAAAGAAGAATTGACCCACAAACATAAGAACCAGAACAAAATACATGGGGCCGTCTACAGTATGATATGGGGAGTTCAAAGAGCAAATCGACCATTTGGTTGATACCCAACACCAAATTGTCTGATGAGTATTTCTGTGCCAGCGTCTTCTGCTGCCACAATCAGAGTGGCAAATTCATGGCTAATCTTGTGTAATCTCAGATCCCCTGGGATTATAGCTGGGCAATCGATTCCTCTGATCATGGACAAACACAGAGGGTCCATGAACCTCTCAAACCAACCAAGGTTGGCCTGGTAATTTGAGTAAAAAATTGCATATATCTGGGTAAATTATAATATTTCACTGACCCGAAACAAGGCTCACAATCTTCCCTTGGCCGGCCAGCGCACCTGAAACAAGGCTATTTTGGGATAATAATTAGCCCTACTAACCATCATTCCAGCGAGATCGCAGTGAGGTCGTTATGATTTAAAATAATTTACCCATTACGCAATCACTGCAGTGCCGGGCAGTAAAACTTGAAGGTCGATCAAGAACTCTCTATGGATCTCTATGGAAGATGAGATTTGCCAGCTTGGATGATAATCCAAGGCAAACGCCACGTGGAAAACGATATCAACCCCGGATTGAGACACCACTAGTCACTAGTTTATTTCTTAAAAACGTGCCCAAAGTAGTGATAATCAGCTAAAAAACATTGATAATCCTTGATAAATAGTGATCATCAGTTTATTTATGATAATCATTGATAATCTGCTAACATGGTGCCCAACCGTTACAATCAAAGGGGTGCCCATGGTCGTCAACGTCAGCTGCTGGAGCCTGGCCAGCCTCAGCTCCTCTAAAAGCGCTGCAGATAGGTTGCCTCCGGCGAGCCAATTGTCTTGGCGTAGCTCGAGCACTTACAGTAAGCACATACGTATGCAGCATGTATGTGCATGTATATATGAATGTGCCGATTTTGAATACACATTTGTCATTAAATATATATTTATATATATATAGAACATATATATATACAGTATATCATGTGTCAACAAAAAGATGTAATCATGACCGCAATCACTAGTCGTGTGACCCACTCAGCCTGATTGTTCAAAATCATGTTGGATGAAGTGGTCGTGAAAGTCCTGGCTGCTCCGACACATTTTCCCACCCCAAATGTCTTGTGTCTCACCAATACATTTTTACAATAGTTACAATAGTTGATACCAGGGATTATTCACTTATCCCCATGATACTCCCATTAAATCCCACTTGTTTTTTCATTACACCATAATAATCCCAGGGAGTGCCCACCACAAGGCACAGGCGAGTCCTGATAGCACAGCACTCTTTGTACCAGGTCAGGATGTATTGCTGCCTGTCATTCGTCAGAAAACACATGAGAAGAAACAGCGTTTCAAATATATACATATAAACAAATAATTATATATATAATTACACACATATACGTATGTTGAATATGTGAATGCGTGATATCTATCCTATCAACGACATCAACATTTCATTCAACAAGAGGGTATGTGCTAAAAGGAAGTGGCTGCTGATCGCCGAACCACGATAGCCAGGGTTTCTCACCATGCGGGACCTATACCATCCCATAGAAAGTGGCTCGTAGCCATGGGCCATGGCTAAAATCGCAATATATATATATATAAAGAAAACACTTTTTTTGTACCTCGTTCCATTTCTTGAGGACCTGGACACTTTTCATGGACCTTACTTACTACGATTCTTTTGGAGATGGCTACCCTTCTTTTGGACCTGCACAACCTCCTGCTGGACCCGGCCCTTCCCCAAACCATCCCCCCTTTGGATAGATTCTCCAAGCTGCGCCTTGATCGCAATTCTTCAATTCAAACAGTGCAACATGGCAGGAAGCATTTCAGTACATTGTGTGGCTTCAGTGCCTCCTTCCCATTCTGCCCTCTTCTCAATTTCTAATTACTTTTCACACCTCTTCCGGCCTTTCTCAGTTATGCAGGGGCTCAACTTGGTGTCAACCTGGGTGAAAGTGCCTCACTTGGGGGGCATTCATCTGGTTTCAATATCTAAAATTCCCCCGCTTTGTGCCTCTCAGCAATTTCCTGCATTCATTCACTTGGTCTCAACAAGACTGCCCCTCCGGCCTCTTAACAGCTTTTTGCATGCATCTTCATGTGGTTTCAATGTTGCCTCTCAACAACTTCCCGCATTCATGCGGTTTCAATATCTAAGCTTCCCGCCCCTCGTCTCTCCACAGCTTCTTGCATGCGCCGTCATTTGGGTTCAATATCTAGGCTTCCACTGCGCTCATCTTGTTTCGATGTCTAACTTCCCCCCTCCACCTGCCTCTCTCTCACCAATTTTCTGCACTCATCTGGCTTCAATATCTACATGTTCCCCCTTTCTCTGAACATCTTCTTACATGGATCTTGTCTCAATATCCAAATTCCCCCACCCTGCGCCAGGTCCAAAAAAACATGTACAGGTCAAGGAAAAAAAGTGCCAAGGTCCAAAAACATCCAGCCCAATGTGAGCGCAAGCGCATATAACAATGGAGTTTCCTCCCCCTCACCCCTATGGACGCAAGGTCCACAAAGCAGGTGCAGGGGTCCAAAAAGCAGAAACCGAGGTCAGAAACAATTAATTTGGCGGTCGTAAAAAAATTCCCTGGGTCCAGCACAAATACATGCAGGTCCAAAAAAAATATTCGCACCGGGTCAAGAAAACACACAGGCACGTCCCCCACATTTTTTGTGCCCCCAGGTCAAAAAAAATCTGGCCAGGTCCAAAATACATGTACGGGTCCAAAAAAATGATGCCCAGGTCCAAAAAACATGCATCCCATATAATAATCCAATTGGAAATGGGAATCAAGCCCACTTGTATATGGAGGTTTCCTAAAATGAAGGTACCCCTAAATCATCCATTTCAATAGGATTTTCCACTATAGTTTTGGGAATCCCCCATTTCTGGAAACCCCCATATTGCACCCTGAGCAAGAGATAGAAGACAAGCCGCTTGTATCAAGTTGTTCTGAGTGTGCTTTCTCTCGCTGAGACGTTGGGAGGTGGAGATGTTCCGGAGTGATGTCAGCCATGTCTTAGCGGCTGCGATATGCTGCGATGCACCAGTAGCTGGCCCTAAAAGGGCGAGAATATATATGTCTATCAGACAGTCTATCTGTCCAACTTGAAGAAGCGAAGGAAAGGAAGCGGCATGCAAAAACAGTGATCACAATTCGTGTCGCCATGAAAAAATTGAATGAATTGAAATAGCACCAACAAAAACGATGATAATCTAAAGTCAAAGATCCAGCTCGGCAAAGATCTTGGCAACCAACATCTGCCCCACCATCATGTAGATGGCACATGAAAAGCGCCTCAGCTTTCATCAGCTGTCAACATGTCCCGAAATGCCTCTATAAATGCCCTAGATCTTGCTGAAAAACAATGTCACTTGATGTTTTCACAAACCGTTGATCATTGACAATTGGGGAGAAATTCACAGGAGACCTTGGGAAGAGCCTCTTGAAAATCAGCCCATAGATTTGCAGATTCTCCAGTCACTGGTCAAGGTGCTCCACCGAGTTGGTCCCGCCAAAGTCACCGTAGCCAATGGAGGTTAGGGTATAAGTGGAGAAATAAAAGGCGGCCCAGAACCTTGGCCCATTGGCACTGAAACCACGAGCGGACGGGAGAACCAGTTGGCTGTTGCCACCACTCAGGCAGTGGCTTTGCCACACCTTTCTGGCGGAGGGCGACCCTGAAGATCTTGAATCCGGGATGAGCCAGGCATGTCAAAGAACTGAAAGAAGAATTGAATCGGATTTATATCCAGGATACAGTAGTCCAAACTTCTAAAGTCTAAATAGTTATCTATAATTACTTAAATTGTCTATTCTATTCAAGTTATCTACTTCAGTTATCTGCTTAAGTCATCTGACTCTATTTCTGCGAGGCAACTGTTCTGAGCACACCAGCTCCGTCCAGGGTTCATAGCCCCAGATTTGCTGCCTCGGTCGGGGGACCAGCGCTGCACCAAGTAGGGCGATGTAGACATGACTGCCATCTGCTATGATGTTGATGTTCTATATTTTTTCTCCGATGTTTGAGCGTCCTGCTCATTTACAACATCTTTCAATATCTTTCACATCACGAAGCATCAGTGAAAACAAGCTCCAGCCTTTGGTTTCGCCGGGCGGCTCGTAATGCCCTAGTAGCATCCAGTAGCAGGAAAAGAGATGAGCTGCCAGAAAGAGTTGCAGCAAAATGATGGCGAATTCGATCTCAAACTGAACACCTGGGGTCAGATGGCTATGAGTCAAAACCCTAGATCCCTTAGTGCCCTATAGGTACTGTACCCTAAAATGGGTGGTTAACGGATCGTTATTACCCCAAATATGGTAATAATCGCTTTTGACCCATCCCCAGATGTTGGAGGATGTTGGTTACCCTGTAGTTCCGAACATCAACGTGAAAAACCCAGCATTTGTAGTTCCTTTTATGGAAAGCCATGGCTTTTCAACATCCATTTTCGCCCACCACTGCCGCGTCCGAAAAGGCACTGACGATGATCGGTGCCGAGGGCTCCCAGAGGCGCCACAAACGAAGCAGGTCCAGCAGCGAGAGCCACTGTTCTGTGCGGAGGTTTTCACCAAACCTCGGCTGCGCAAAATTTTCGTGAGAAATATGTACGACGTATAATATATATTTAGAAATATAAAAAAAAATAAATATTATATAAAGCATGATTGAAGAGTTATGATTTGACATTTGGACTTAGAGCTATAGGTTTACCAGGATCGATCATTCAATCCATCTATCTTACCGAATCTACATGCGGTGCATGTGATTAATGTACAATGTAATTATAATATTATCCGTGTGTGTATGTATGTCTGTATGTCTGTATGTCTGTATGATTCTGTATGTCTGTATGTCTGTATGTCTGTAGGTATGTAGGTATGTAGGTATGTAGGTATGTAGGTATGTAGGTATGTAGGTATGTAGGTATGTAGGTATGTAGGTATGTAGGTATGTATGTATGTAGGTATGTAGGTATGTAGGTAGGTATGTAGGTATGTATGTATGTAGGTATGTAGGTATGTATGTATGTATGTCTGTATGTCTGTATGTCTGTATGTCTGTATGTCTGTAGGTCTGTAGGTCTGTAGGTCTGTAGGTCTGTAGGTATGTAGGTATGTAGGTATGTAGGTATGTAGGTATGTAGGTATGTAGGTATGTAGGTATGTAGGTATGTAGGTATGTAGGT
>Ga0126342_10002575_pt1 | contig 28575 bp, 22 predicted proteins | sample Cyp1metagenome_FD_92528 | JGI IMG/M metagenome (GOLD analysis project Ga0126342, IMG submission 92528) | Coral microbial communities from Lord Howe Island, Old Settlement Bay, Australia - Cyphastrea 1 metagenome | ecosystem: Host-associated > Invertebrates > Cnidaria > Coral ... | reverse complement strand
GCAGCTCAGGAATGTGCAGCAGATTCAAGCCACAGATGCTGCATTTGCTGCCATCTTGGACAATGGGTCCGTTGTTACCTGGGGCCATCCAGAATCTGGTGGTGACAGCTCGGCAGTGCAAGATTTGCTCCAGTGTTTATAGCTTTGCTGTCCTTGTTTTGCCGCGATGGCTGGAGGAGAGCTTGCTAGAGGAAAAATACAGCAAACAACTGTCCTTGGGTCCTTCCCCACCAGTGAAGGCAGAGATGTCTACCCCCATGTCAAGCTGTTGGGGGCTTAAGATGCTAAAAAGGCAGTTGTGTTTTCCCAAGTCATACTGTACAAGTGATCACTTTGAAGAATCTAGAAGAGTAAGGGACTTCCGGACCAGGTTTATTTGGCCAGTTATTCACTACGAAAAAAAAAACATGGTTGGTGGTTTCAAACATTTTTTATTTTCCATACTATATGCGATAATCCTTCCCATTGACTTTCATATGTTTCAAGATGCTTAAAACCACCAGCCAGAAACATGTTAATTCCCTTAGAGGGGTTTGTTCTTCGGCGCCATGCCCATTGTCAACGATGGTTCAGGCGCCATGTTGGTTGCTCTACCATGAGTTTGACTGGGGGTGCGATAGGAACTTTTGACTGGTCGTTTCTTACTGGTGCTTAGTAGGGAATGGGTGGGTTGCTGGGGGAATGGGATGATTATTAATTACTAGTGATTGTGGATCATTCCCTCATTCCCTACTAAGCACCAGTGAGAATTTATCCGGCAAAGGTGTGCTTGACTAGTTTGTCTTTCCCAGATGCATCTGACATGACATTTCAAGGATACATGTTGAAACAATATGGATATTGCAGCAAATCCGGTAGGCACAAAATATATCGGAAACTCATGGACTATCTTGTTTTTCTTCAAAGAAAGGTGCTATGGTACAGATATATGGCTTCCAAAGCCTTGATTTTTCCGAGATAAGTAAACGATGTGTGCATCCGATTTATGCCTATATTCCTGCACATGCTATGTGCTTTTTCTATCTTGAAGTTTGGTGATTCCTATATAGTTCAGGAACAAGATGGTAGCCAGATCGTTTGACATGTTTGCCAGTTGATCCCTGCTGGTTGATGATATAAAAAATGAACTGTAGCAGACTGTAGCCATCAGGGAAGGAATTCTTGGCTAGGTCCTGCTAGGTGCTGCGGTGGATTTGAAGGTCCATTTCTCGACATTTCTCGACCTACCATGGGGACCTGTGCTTGTTCGTTGATGCCGTGGTAAACCTGTCTACTAGCCTGTCTTTCTAGCGCAAGGAGCTAGAAACCATTTGCTGTGTGGGCTATAAAATCATCATTTACCTTCTGGTAATTTAACATAGCAATGGAAAGATCCACCATTTTCAATGGGAAAATCCACTATTTCGATGGCCATTTTCAATAGCTATGTTAAATTACCAGAGGGTATTCCATCCAGGTGCTGGTTTTTGGAGATTTGGTCCTAGAATGTCCCATGAATTCCCAGATGATGTTTCTCACTGCCACGGTCCAGTCGCTCAGATTGGTGTCGTTTCCTCTTGGGATTGCAGAAGACGATCTTCTTCTATGTGGGTTTGCCGGTGATGTGGGACAGCCTGGGTGGCGAAAACTTTCGGAGCTCTTTTAATGGGTGGCACAGTGGCACGACTAGTCACATAGTGATAGCTATGAAGATGCTAGTCCTTTATTTGATAACTAATTTCAGCCATTGCTGTTCGAAAAAATGCCATTATCAATCATTGATCTTAAACTAGTTGCATCATTTCAGTTCTAAGCCCAACTATAGATCTACCCTCACGTAAACTAGCAACAAAAAGCTATGGAAAATGTTCAGTTCAACAGATGAAACATCCGAACACCCCGTTCAGATGGGATCCTCCCGTGGCCGTCAGGATATGCGCGAAGAGGAGCGAGAGCCTTGGGCCCAGGATTTTGCGGAAATTCTCCTGAGTCGGGGATCCGAGGGCATCGGATCGATCCGACAAATCCATGGAGGATGTCCATGAGGGAAACTCTGGGGATGTCCGGAGAATATAGGGATTTTGATGGATTTTGATGGATTTTGATTTATTTTTCGGTTTGTAAAAAGTGAACTGTTGATGAACTGTTGTTTTTTTGGTGAACTTCGCCAAGAAACACAGTCAGGTGGCACCTCAAAAGTGTGTGAAGAGTATAATCTGGGATTGGTGAAGACCCAATGGTGTCAACCTGTGGCCAGCACAGTTCAAAGTTTCAACATTTTGATAAACATCTTGATGGGTTGAACCACTAATCATTGGTTAAGTATTTTGATGGTTAACCAATATAGGTTAGTAGTTAGTGGTTAAGTTCAGCATTTGGGTGGTCTGGATTCCAACAAAAGACAAACAGCATCTCACCTGGTGAGTTCCGTTTTTCTTTTTTTTTTTGTCCCGTGCTATGAGATGATCCTACTGGAAAACGCTGGCATAGCAGGCATAGCTGGCATAGCAGGCATGACGGCAATGGCAACCAAAAGAACCAGTGTTTTAAAGGTGTTCCCTCAGAAGGCTGCAAAGTAGTTCCTCCCCAGTTGAAGTAGTTGTTTTATAAGTCCATCTCTGTATATTTGAGTATGCTTAAGTATGCTTAAGGCATTTCATGACCAAAATCCCTACACTTATGACCATTTATTAACTGGTTATTTCTATGGGATTATACATTCTATAAATGGGGTTATCTTAGTACTTATAACTGGCAAAGGGCCATAACTGTAGTGAAGTTAATCATAACATATCATACCCAAAGGTAACTTGGCCAAGTCTGGGGCAAAAGCACTAGCTGTGCCGCTTCACCCAAGGTGAGCGCCATGTGGTCATTGCCATGAGCGTTCTCACGGTGCGAAAAGCCCAGGACCATCAAACATCACCGGAAACAGTAACATCTGAAAGAATCTACCCTCTGGACCCTCTGGTAATTTAACATAGCTATGGAAAAGATCCACCATTTTCAATGGGAAAATCCACTATTTCTATGGCCATTTTCAATAGCTATGTTAAATTACCAGAGGGTAAAAGATGTTGACTGGTTGACAATTGTTAAATTGTGGGGCTGTCCTAAAATGGGTACCAAATGATCCAAATGGGTAGGTACCCCCTTGCATCCAGTCGTCATGGACGACCATGGCTTAGTATTGAAACCTATGGGCCTTGAAACCTATGGACCTATGGTGATCCCGAAGTTTAAGAAACCACTCAAAGTTTGGAAAATGATCCGAACACATGCTTTTCACATGTGTTTCACTATGTTTTAAGCGCTTGAAGCCACCAAGAAAAGATGAGTACAACTAAGCCATGGGATGCTTATAAATCTTATAATGTCCGCCTGCTTTTATGGAGCTGGCAATGCATAGATCGCCTCACATTTGCAGATCGACTGCTATATAGATCTAGGGGCTAGAAAGTGGATGTGAAGCACTGAAGGGCATGTTTTTTTATGTTTTTTTGTTGTACACCAAGAGATTCGAAGAGTGATTTAGGTCAACTACCCATAACTACCCCACGCTGCTTACAGTTGTTGGAACTGTTGATGAGCTTTAGTTCACCACCAACAAACTACCATCATCCCTGTGGCATGACAATCATGAGTTTTAGCGTCTAGCTTTGAATGCAGCCAACGACCCCAAGAAGTGGGTTACAGGGGAAATTTGACCGAGGTTACCCCATGTTACCCCTATATTTTGGGGTAAGTTCATCCAGGTTTTCTGTGATTGCTCCAAACACATCAATCCATTGGATACCTCAAAATAGAAATGATGCCTCGGAAAATGAAGACAAGACATGGAATTCACTCCAACAATACTCTAAAATGGATTAAAATGGTCAGTTTACATCGATAAATCATGATTAACCATGGAAATCGATGGAAAAGCATGGAAATCAATGATGGATATGATATGAATATAGTAATTATACTTTAATATATATATATATATATATACATATATATATATAATACCTATGTATATATATATGAATATATGATGTCACGATGAATCCCAAGCCATCCTGAGGCACGTATCATCCATTGGCAGTTCGCTGTGCGAATCCCTGCGCTGCGATTTCTGGGTTTGCACACGGGCGCACTATACGCGTCCGGAAGACCCGGACGACCTGGACATGGATGGCATGGCGGAAGGCCTTGGGACGGTCCAGACTAAGTCCTGGAGCTTGGTGAAGAAATATCACCAAGAACAGAGGGTTGTTTCGCCGTAACTGTTAAGGAATTGTAAGAGTCTGTAAGTTGCTATCTCCAAAAACTATGGCAACTATGATATTTCAAAAACACAAAAGCCCCAGTTTCATAGAATTGGATTATGGGAAAATTTACAGGAAAGCCCTATATTTGATGGTAATTTTACCATGGTTTCCGGTTAAGATTTTCCCTTAAACCAATCCAGTGACAGTTACTATCGTTCAAATCCTTTTTTTGGGAAATCACGCATTCATCCACTCAGGCCCATCCGCCAGCACTCCGTTTTGGTGAGCCGCTTCGGCACCAGCGGTGCACTGTCGGAGCCACTGTTGGGTTGGGTGCCGGCTGGTGATCCAACGTGTGGGAAATGATGGGTTAATCATGGGGCCCAAAGGTACAAGTATTAACTTAGTATTAACGTCAAGCCCGGATTAACCAACCATGGTTTATTAATATTTATTAATGTTGTTAATTGGGGTATTCTCCAAATGACAGCAATTTGATGTGTAAATGGTACGCTTTACTGAAGCAGCATAGGGGATTATTAATCCAGGGTTGACATTAGTCATTAATCATGAATCTATAATTGTTGTTATAATAATTTATAATGATAGATTAATGGTGCCTTTTGTTAGTCTCACTATAAAATAATGATTGGCGATGAACTTATGATTATGATGGTGTTGCTCCAAATTTTGTAGCCAAATTGATTCAGGTGTGTGGTAATTTCCACTAGTTGAATGGGTTCATAATCCAACATACAGCTAAGGGTGTCATATGGAACGATGATCATGATGGTCAACGATAATCGCAATGAATGGGTTCATAATCCATTACCCATAGGATCCATGTATGCTATATATGGTGACATTTACCATCAATATACCCCAAATGTTAGCATATATACCATACATGGATCCTATGGGTTATGATAATGATGGTTGACGATAATCGCAATGTAAGAGTAATTGTAATGGGCAAGTGGGACATTTTTGACAAAGGATGTTTTTAGGTCATTTGAGTCAGCCAGAATGCCATGGTCAGTTTTAGTGGGTTGAACCCTCCATTTATGGTCCACGACACGACTGATGGAAAATCATGACATGTAAGTAATGGTATACAATGGTAGCAGGGGATTTGATGGTCGTTCCGTTAGGATGGTCCCATTGTGGAATGGGACATGCCACTTTATATGCAGCATATATCATTAACTGATCATCAACAGTTGTATCATGGGGGTATCAAGCGGATCTGATAGTGATCGGATACTGATGCGATGAACCATCAGTCTGGGACCTGAAAACAAATCACTGCGGAATGTCGCTGTTACTGGTGGATGGGTCCTGTTACGGAGATAAACAGTCACATGTTTTGTTTTTTAACGCAAAATTCATCCGGAATTTGGACCCATCCTATACCCCTGGTGCATGGAAAATTATGCATGGCGCAGGGCGCAGTTGTCTTGTAGAATGGTTGACAGTTGATCCGCTAGTAGCAGTTTCTAACAAAAAATAGTGAGTCAAGAAACCAAACATTTGATGGAATGGTCTATTTGTATATCATCCAATAAACCTCGTGGAGGGTTTAAAATATTGTAATTCCTTTCCCAAAACATTCAAAACATCCGGAAAAAACTGGTTTAGTTTAGGATCTTTATTTTTGGTTCCCTAACATTTGGGAGTATTGAATATTGCAGGAAGGGTTTACTTGATGAATATGTACAAGGTACATAGATTGAAGTTGGTTTCAACACCCCATCCACTGTAGATATATGTATAATATGATATTTCTCTATAATATATACATTTATTTGGTATATCATGGTATATCTACTATACAACTATAGTTATCTTAGTTGTAAACCTAATTTGGTAAACTAACCTTGGCGATAGCTTTTAGAAGCCATTCCCATTACGTCAGGAGTGCATCTTCGACAGCTTTGCGGCGCAGAATGAGTGGTGAGGAGCTGAGCCATGCTGAGGCGCACTGGGGCAGTGCAGGTTAGTTACTTGTCAGATAGGTACCAGGTGGTGCCCGCTAATTACCGGTTCAAATATAGTTAGCTAGTCAATATTGGTTAGTTACTTGTCAATTATATTAGTATACCGGTTTTTATACTTGTTTAAAGTTCCGTTAACTATAATTGGTGGCTCAAGTCCCATTAACTATAGTTACATAGCTAATTATATCCTTCAAAAAAGCAAAGTTCACCAAATTAGAAGTCAACTGAGCTATCCAGGCGGCCTGACCTATCTAAAGGCGGAAGATTGGGGATGCTATTTTTCTCCCATCCCCCTCATGAAAAAAACTTAAAACAACACATCCATGTCGTGCATTAATTTAAGGATGGGATTACAAGTCATGAAGTGTAACAATTGACGACATATATATATATATAAATATATACATTAATATATATATAAATATATATACATTAATATATATGTATATATATATGCCGACTTGTAGATAAGTAGATAATATGATATACTGTATGTGTTTTTTTTTGCAGTAGATATACATACAATTACATACATAAATATGTTGGTTTATCTATGCCAATGTTGATGATATATGTTGTGTTGCTCGCTCTCTTTGCCGCCCATCCGAGGTTCACGCTTCGCTTCGTCCAGATGGAGTCCGTACTCTTCGAAGAACATTTGGTGCGGACACCAATCGGGGCAGATGGGCAGATCTGCAGATCTGCAGAACAGACGATATCCACCGGGTTGGCCCATTAAAAAAAAAAAACAGGTTGGTGGTGGGGAACATGAATGTTATTTTCCATTTCATATATGGGATGTCATCCTTCCCATTGACGAACTCATATTTTCAAGATGGTTAAAGCCACCAAGCAGAAACATGATTGTTTGATATTGCTATTGGCTTAAGATCCTAATGAACATAGACCCTGCCACCCATGAAGTCAAAATTCACATGGTTGATCTCCCATATTTTGTGGGTTGGCTCATGTCAAATCACCGCTGAGCACCACTATGCAAAAAAAAGTTGATGGAGATGACCATGAATAATGACATGGAAGAACATATTAATGTTGGGTATAACCCGATTGATTGATAAAACAATGGCATTGCTGTTGCCAAAAAAAGATGATACATTCGGCCAATGGCCCATTGACGTCATGAATTCCCTTTGATTCCTCGAAACATAGAGGGGAAAACCCGTTTTGTTCACAACTATCCCAAGTAAATAGTGCAATATTTGGTAGATCGGTCACCAGCTGCAAACTATTGTTTTCTGTTGTCGTTGGCCACTTCCTTAGCCATAGGCAATCCAGGGTATGGAATGACCCCAACCAGTTTGTTCACCAAGCTTGGTCGTTCAGTTTGCCTAGTATCTATAGTGGCGCAAGGCGCTGAACTGGTGAATCGGCAATAGATTGATATTACAAATCAGAGCCTCGACGCGTTGGATACCAATCCCTGGTATCAAATGTGAGGGCTATCCAACAAATCGGAACAACCCAAAAAATGAGGCAACTACCTTGATACCCAACAGCTGGGAAATTTTCAAGCAAGCAAAAAAGGGAAGTCGGACGGATATTTTGATAGAATTGGTAGTTTGGAAAATGACGGACATACTCATCCCCCTAATACCAAATGAGTGGCTCGTGTCCAATGTGGTTTGCTCAACTCCGTCCATGGGACCCACTGAAGGTAAGGAACACAACATTTGTTGGAGGTGTATTGTTGTTCCTTTCTCGTTGAAGCATGGCCAACAGTGATTGATGGCACATGATGGCACCATGGATTTCAAGTGTGATTTGCTGGAACATGTGGTATTCCGTGGCCATTTTCAAGGCTCCATCCATGAGACTCAATGTGCTCGCCCATCATATGGAGATGACCTTGACTGAAGAAGAGTTGACAGCAGAACCCTACAGCCAGGCGCCTTTGGGCTTCGAGCCTGACGAGTGCTGCAGTTGCTGGTAATCTCAACCCCCTGAGAATTTTCCCTTCCACTGAATATATGCTAATATTAAGTACACCATATATGGTCCTGAAATGAACAAATCCAATACACTCCAATACTTGACCAGGGCTTCTATGGGTGTGATTGTCAGTAGGAAGGTGGGATTATGTACTTCCATGTTCTTTGAGGCTGGATACGCATGAAAAACATGGCACATCCCTGCGTGGTGGGTACCCTAGACCAGGCTGTTGGCATCCAGGGGTTGGCATTTGCCTCAAGTCGTTGAAGCAGGTCGCAGAGCAGGTGAAGTATCATGCTTTGTCCTTGTTTTTTTTGTTTTTTCGTACGTTATTTTATCAATCTCCCAATGTTTACTGGGTTTGGGTTATATTGGCAATACTACCACATGTTTGTTTTAGTTTTAAAGGCTTCAAGTCCATTGTTTTTGGTGGGTGGCAATCCTAGAATTTGCTGCTTCAAACGGTTTGAACATTCACTTTGTTGGTCAAGGTCACCTGTGATTGTTGAACTCTCCTTTTTCTTCGTTTGTTCGAGCCTATCAAGTTTTGCCCGTAAAATTCCAGTTGCAACAATCAAATATGCCCAGCGTAAATCCACCCATTAGCTTTTAGTAATCTTTTTAGTTGATAGTTATAGTCTATAGTTTTAAATCAACTTACCTGGCCTCTAATTCAAGTATAAATCGATTCTTTGTTGCTGAACTCTAATAAAAACAAGTTCGATTTTCACTGGCAAAACCTATCTGAGATATAGGTACAGACTGGACACTGTAATCTGGTGAATAGACTCAATATTTGGATTTCGGGGTACTCCTCTATACCTTTTACATGTGATTGGTATTTTGAGAGCCCCTTCCTGTAAGTGTACCGCAAAACTCATAAGGTCATGCCCCCTTGGTTGTATAGTTTAGCACCCCATCTCACGATCTCGTTTTTTCATCACCATAAACCCGAATCCCTAGTTACAAGTTCGGTTGCAACCCCCAATGAACTAGTTCGATATATCTACCCTAAACCCAACAGTCCAATATGTGTGAACCATTAAATCGCATGAAACCATCATTAGATTCATCAAATCCTATGATATTCCCATCTAAATCCCATTACATCATGAAAAAACACCATAAAATCCTATGATCTTCTCATTCATTTCCATTAAATCCCTATTAAAGTCCCAGTATTTCACCCCCATTCCTACAGTTATAGCCATTTATTAGTCAAAACTGGTTATTTCTATGGGATAAAATGCATTCTATAAATGGGGTTTTCTTAGGGCCATAACTGTACAAACCTCAGCCGGTCTCAGCCGGTCTCAGCCGGTCTCAGCCGGTCTCAGCGCCAGGGTCACCTCTTTGGGGACGACGTGTCGGAGGCGGATCGCAGCAGTCGGGTCCAGCAGCTGAACGCCATCGATGGCATCCTGCCAGGCGCTTTTCGGCGTCCGCGATGTGATTCACGGTTGAAGCCGAAAAAAGATTGGAACGATATGGAATTGAATGGAAATTATAATATATATATATGTATATATATTATATTATTATAGAGTATATATAATAGGTATAATATATATATATTTAATAGGTATGATATATATATATGTGCATATATAGTTAATAATAACATATACATAGTCTATCAATATATATAAAATAATTGTACATGTTGATAATAGGAGCTATATGGACATCTAGGTATGTAGGATTTCCAATAAATATAGTGGAACAATGTATTTGAAATATAATGGAATATAATGGAATTTTATAATGGGATATGATTGGATATATAGATATAATTATATACAGAACAATATGGGAATATAACGGAATAGAATGCAGTGTTCAAAACCCCTGTTGATTGGTTATCATAAGGAGTTACACTACCTAATTAATTGCGATTTTGATAATCCATAGGAGGAAAACCTATCAACCAACTAGTATAATGAGACGGGACAGGGGTACTGTATCTTTAATGGCTAACTCTAATAGGGAGCATTATGACAAACTATCAACTTAGTATCTTGGTTAAAACTGTGACTAACGGTGAGTTCCTGGATATTGCTTTGAAGTATATGTGATTTAAGCAACAATAGGGATTTAAAAAGGAATATAATCTAATGATGTGGGATCCCATGTGAATAAAATGGGGTGTATAAACGACCAATGTGCGGAGATAATCGCTACTTTCACCCCCTTGTATCTGGGGTGTTGGGAGCAACCCTGGGTTAATTACGGATAATAGATGTCAGGTATTTTGTTGAGATCATAGATTGATCACCAGATGTTGGATCCATATATTGAACATCAAGGCCTTTAAGGTGACTTCAGGTCTCATTTTTGCTGGGGTTTGGCAGTGTGTTGGGGCCTGGTGTTTGATACCACGGATGGTTGGACGGTAGGGGATACATATAGAAATCTGGAGCAAATGTAAGAGAAGATGGTGATATGGCAAATGAGTAGCCAGTAAGTTGCCTTAAGACCAAATTGAATCTGCAGAAATCGCAAGCAGAATCATTGGTTCAGGCATCTTCATAGAGGAATATGATGTTCCACCAATGTAAACCGAGGATACTTAGAAAAACATGTTCAAGTCGAGGATCACTTTCCATGAGTTTGCAACTGGTCAGGAAGCAGATTAAGACGCCTTGCAACTGGGATAGTGTGGGATATACACCATGGATGCATTTACTACATATTTCATGCCAGGTTTTTTTCATGATTCTAGCTGATTCTAGCAACGTTTCTTCCCAGACATCGCAACCAAGTCGAACTAATCTATAATTCTGCTACAAGGAGTTCCTGTACTTAGGGGCAACGGTGCTGCGGGGAGCCTATGGGTATGGCACCTGCTTTTCTAAGTTAGTTTCACATGAGTTTTCACAAACCATACTATACCTATGGCACTCAAGAAAAAGAAGAAGAAGAAGAAGGAGAAGGAGAAGGAGAAGGGGAAAAAAAACAATTGTCACCGTTCGAAAGGTCAAGATTACCATGTGGTAATCTAAACTGGCAGCAGAATATGTCCCATTTATCATCATTTCTCCATGATGTTCCTGTAGATATGGGGATTTCCACAATGTGGGACCCCGAGATAGCTAAGTTGGCTGTTAGCTCCAGCAACTATGGTTTATGATACCTGTAACATCTTATGACGTTTTACAACTATATAATATAGTGTTCATGTATTTTACAACCCAACTTGCAAAAGCGTCCCACAGCTGCAAGGGTTTTGTTGGCAGCCAAGCTTGGAATCAGCTCCCCATTGAACCCAAGAAAGGGTGAAGAAACTGCCACTAGAAACGAAGGCAAATCCAAGAACTAAATGGAGTTTTTTATAGGTGTGGAATGGTGGGGAAATCATCTGGAAATAGGGGGAATCTCCAAATTCATCTGGTAACAAGCAAAGAAGCATTGGTAGAAGAAGATGTTTGCAAAATGTCCACGGGTCCCGAGTCTTAGGATCAACATTCTTACCTTCTGCACTGAGATGAGATTATCCTCAATGGGTGGGCCCCAATTTGTGGGTGAATAGCAACATGGTTTAGAACCTACCTGCAATAATGTTCTTCATCAACTGGTTGGTGGTTTGGAACATTTTTTATTATCCCATATATATATATATATATATATGTATGTATATATACATATGGGAATAATACTTCCAACTGACTTATATTTTTCAGATGGGTTGAAACCACCAACCAGTCAAAGTAGAATCGAAATTCGTTAGAGGGATTGAAGTGTCACCCATTCTTGGGCTTTCAGATTTTGACATGTTTTGACCCCTTTTGATCCACGACAGGTGGCCTGAAAGGATATCTGCAACGCGCTCGAAGCTTGCTGAAAGATGCGCAAGCTGGAACCAATCCCTTTGCTGCTCAAGCTGCGCTGCAGATATACATGTGCCGAAATCCCATGGTTGTTGATGGCTATGATAAGCATCAAACATGAGGTTTAGAAAAAAAATCTGGATATGAATCTTCAAGAGTGATGCAGGATTGCACTAAGCGATATTGATAGTCCAGCATGAGAACTCCTACAGGAATAAGAGGGCAAGGTCATGACAGAAGGTTTGGGCACTGCTCAAGTTGACCCTGGAGTAATGGACGTTTCTTCTTAGATCTGTATCAGCTAACCCGTAGACTAGGATAACATGAGGCTTCGATAACTGATCGTGGTTTCAGCCACCTTTCAGCCACCTTTTCAGCCACCATGGACACGTATGCCGTACTTCCTACCCCCACGCTGTGGCATGGGGAAATGACCTGACCTATGGCCAAAGAAATGACACGTAATTGCCATATCGCCATTTTTCTTGGATTCTCTTCCACTTAGAGTAATGTCACCTATATGATCCTTCCATTTTTGATTCATTGTTGATTATCATTTCCCCATTTAAAGAAATGAAACTAATGAGGCGTCATTTTTCAATCACACCCAAACAGGTTGTATCCTGTTTCATTACTGTATATGTTGCATTGTTTCCCACGGAATCCCCGTGAAATATATCCCAAAGATCGACTGCATCCCAGATGATATCCCCACGTTTTTCTGGATGCCCAGGCTGGTTTGACGCCTCAAGTTCCAGACGGAGCGAATCTCTCTGGCTCCTGTGGTCCTGGAAGTGAAACCTTCGCGGAAATGGAACGGCTGGGAATGAAAGAGCTGCTTGGAGGATCGCAACAGTGCCCGCAACAAAACCAGTCATGATGACAGTTATGGCCACGGGATGGTTCATAACTCCTGCAACTAAGGTGAACAAATATCACAAACAAATTAGGTTATGAACCAACTATAACTGTGAAACGGGCTACTGTTGAAGGTTGAGAAGATCATCCTTTCCCGATTTGAGCTGACGGATTAAGGCCATATACCCAAGCGTTTATCATGAAATATAGTAATATATAAATATACACTATTGCTTTTATTAATTACAGTATTGAACTTATTATTTATTACTACTATAAATTGTTGATTTTGTGTTGTTATTGTGAGTGCTAAAATTATTATCATTATTATTTATTATTGTTATTTATTATTATTATTATTGTTATCGCTATTATTATTTATTATTATTATTATTTATTATTATATATTATTTACTCACATGGATGGATTTTGGCCATACGCTTAGATTTCAAATGTGTTTGTGCTTAGATTGAAGCTGTTTAGGTCGTGGATTTACGTTGATTTACTACATAACCCACTAATCATATAATTAAGACTCAAACGCCCAGCAGAGGATTAACCAACCACAAAGACTCGTGAAGGGTACTTTTTTCCCACAACATATGAACAGACAGTGCAGCCACAGAGTGGGATGTTCTGAAATCGTGTTGCTGTAGTGTACGTAATGGTTTGACTGACTCGATTCACATTGTCATTGATTAAATGCTCTGCTACATTCAAAGTTCTGAGAACATAATTAAGATTTGTTGGGGAGATCACAGAAAACACTGTTAATATTTGTTCACGATGTTTTTTTCTAGCTACACGATATGGTCAAATGTATAAATAGAATATACTGTTATGAAATGTTATGAACATGTATGGAAAATATGAAAATATGCAGAAATATGATTTAAATGTATAAATATAACATAGACATGTACATACATTGTGTACATAGATATAGTACCAGATATAGATTACGCAACATGTCCAATATCCCTTTACCCTTTTCTGTTTTAACACAGCTAAAGGAAACGGCCCATTCAGTTTGATAATTAACCTATTATATATCCAATTGCAGATGGTGGTTTTCATTGATTTTCCATAGCTATGTTGAATTACTAGAAGGATAGAAGGTAAATCCCTATAAAGCTCAAGTAAATCCTAGCAAATGCCTCTTAAATCCCATGAAATCCCCTCATGAAAATCCCTATCAAAATTCTAGTAAATCCCATTGGAAATCCCTATAGAATCCTTCTTAAACCCATCCAATCTCTATAAAATCACATTAAACCCATTAAAGCCCATGAAATCCCATGGGAAACTTCCAACTTTTCACCTTTTTTCTTACGCCGAGGCTTTCAGGCTGTGCCTTCTGCCTGGTGGCCGGTGGACTCGGAGAACGCCTGGGCTTCCCGGGCATCAAGCAGCCTGGTTTGATTGATGTCTTGATTTTCCATCACCATCTGGTTATTTGTTAACAGTTCGCCATGGTATAGATGGCTCATAGAAATAGATGGTTTAGCTATTGTAAATGGTGATTTTCCATCACCATCTGGTTATGACTGACATTGCCATGGAAAATGGCCCATTTATAGATGGTTTACCTATTTTAAATGGTGATTTTCCATCACCATCTGGTTATATCACTAACAGTTCGCCATGGAAAGATCCACCCATTTATAATAGGAAACATAGTGGGGTAACTATAGAAATATTAACTCAATATTTCATCTATCTACCATCTGGTTATGACTAACAGTTCGCCATGGAAAGATCCACCCATTTTTAATAGGTAAACCATTTATAATCACTGGGGAATTATCAAGATTATTGAAGATAACTAATTATGTTGTCACTAATTGATATACCCTTTGGTTATGACTAACATAACCATGGTATAGATGGCTCATAGAAATAGATGGTTTACCTATTATAAATGGTGACTTTCCTATGTTAAAGAACCAGATGGTACCCAATCAAACTTTTCCTGGTATTCAATTGGATGTTGGATTTAAACTTTAGATTGTTTGATTTTTGGAAAAGTTTATCCACAATCCAATTGAAACCCATGGTTTATCAACGGAAAATACATTTTAATAACCATGGCTTTCAATACTAAGGCATGGTCATCCATGACTTGGATAAACATGACACACCATTATAGGTTGATTTCAATTTCGGATTTTCCATGAATGGTTATTATATTCCATTGTTTGTCATGAATGGATGATTTGGGGGTACCATCATTTTAGGACACCTCCATATACCCTCTGATTCAAAAATTATCAGTTTGACCCCTGAAATTCACCTATTGCTAGTGGAAAATAAACAATTCCAACCCCGATAAATGCCAGGGTCTATGTTAGTTTACTGGAAGGTAGTTAATATTTTAGAAACCATGTAGTTAAGGATTTAAACCATAGTTTATGAACGTTGAACTGGATAAAGCGTGCCATCAAACTATGATTAGCCAATCCGCACGTAGTAATACCCATTAATCTCTGATGAACATCCCATTAATACTCAGAGTCACCATAAACCCAACAGTGATTCCGTTCACTGCACTTGCGGCCCTTTACTGAGGATGTTCGGATATGTATTCTAATATGAGTGAAATATAACGTAGTTATCAACCATCTGTCAACTGCAGTTATGGCCCTTTACACTTATGGCCCTTTACACTTATGGCCCTAAAATGAAATACAGTAACTCCTGCAACTAAGGTGATCTTTTTAGTTGAAAGTTGCCCCAAAAGCCAAAGATCCGGAATTGAACCAACCAAATTTGGCATTGAACGAAGAAATGGTTGGGTATATAAAGGATTTAGCAAGCGAATGAGGGGTTTAACCTCGGCTTTTCTCAGCAAACTAGTGTTCTACCTACGAAAACGATATTGAATGATATGATAGAACAAAACAGCACATAGAAATTCGTGCAACAACAACAACAACAGCACCAACATGCATTTCCCAAGAGTCATCGTGATATCACAATCACCCGTCCAAATAGGAACAGTAGAAAGGGAACACAATATTGGGAGTTCGATGAAAACTGACAACAGAAGAAATCATCAATCTACTTCTGGATGCAGTTGGAATAACTCTTTAGCAACTCTAGTTATATAACCACTTATTGTGGTGAAATTTCACGCCCCAAATATCCCCAAGTAGTTTTTCCGTCTGGGAGTCATACTCAGACTTGTGGCTGCGAAACAGGGCGGCCACCTCGCAGCTGAGGATTGGAATCGTTTCGGACGTCATTACTGAGATGACATTCATCCAGCTGTATTGTTCATTTATCTTGGCATGCCAGAAACTTGGTCAATTTGCCATGGCGGAATCACAAAGATTTCCCCAGGTTTTTTTTGGGGGGGCCATCGCAAACCCAGGTTGGCGGTTTACATTTTTGATCCGTACCAACTTCTTCAAGATTTCAGCACATTTTCCAAATCCAAGGAAATATGCGCGCAAGGAAAGCGGCAAATCCGACTTGTTGCTGCCATTTGCTATCATGACTTCTGGTGACACCCATCAGCATACCGTGGAGCTCATGGCAAAGAATGTTGCTCGTCATGACGGCAGGAAATCCAGGCCAATGATAGGTAAGTTATGGATACTTCTGGTAAGTTGGTTTACAGGGCCAAGTGGAAGTTAAGGGAAATTTGTGAATGCAGTTGGATGGGTTAATCTCCAACTCATGGTTTAATCTACAGTTGGATGGGTTTACATCTTCAGTTGGACGGGTTTAGAAAGCAACCTATTTCTGCAAGAGATTGGGGGGCACACGCTTGGTCGCGTTGAATCGTAGGAAGCATGGGCTTGTTCCGAACCTTCGGGTGATGCCGTCGTTGAAACAGTGGACACATTGTTTTTAGATTGATTTGGACGTCAGGCTAAACCATTGCATTTTTGTTGCTTCCAAATTTTGAGACCATCTGATATAATCATAGATAATCCCAATGCGGAATTGCAGGGCAATGCTGGTCCATCATTTGATTCCAGCCATGACGTCCGTTTCATTTTTTGTTTGCGGTGTGCGTGTCAAAAGAGAGGGAACCAAACAGGAAGATAATATACATATCATATATACATGTTCTTATGAATATTAAGGTATTATGTGCATCCATCCAACTAGAAGAAAGACCCTGCAAAAGGTTCGGAGCTTGGAAGATACGAAATTTGCTTTCTATCTTTGTTTTGAACGAAGGTTTTTGGCACATCTTTTGGGGACAGGAATTCTATGGTCTAAATCCAGCACAAGTCACTTGGCAGCAACGGGTTCTTGGCACTGCCATGGTGCACGTCATCATCGTCGTCATCATCATCATCACCATCATCATCATCATCATCACCGTCATCATCATCATCATCATCATCATCACCATCATCATCATCATCATCACCGTCATCATCATCATCATCATCATCAGCATCAGCATCATCATCATCATCATGGAGTCAGTGTCAGTCAATAATGAATGATCTGCAATAAACTGAAGAGAGTACAAATAATCATAAACAAAAACAACATATATGAAAGACAACATAAACATTGTGAAACTGTTTGCAAAAAAAAAAACACATGGGAAACCACGTATTATCTTCTCAACTCCCAAGCGATCTTTCTACAGAAAACTCTCAGAGATCCAGATCTAACCAAGAGTTGCTGAGGTGAATATCGTGAAGCAGGACTGCGCGAGGGTCCCTGAACATCTTCATGGTTGGTATTAAAACATGTTTGTTGTTTTCCATGTTTGTCATTGGTTCGATCTTTTTTTTAATGTGGAAACTTTTTTTTGCTTTTTGAACAACTTTTTTTTCATGATTAGGCCAGCATTTTTAGAGGCTTCGATCATTGTCTTTGATGGTGTTGGTTATTTTTGAGAGCTAGAATACCTTATACACCAATCTTAAATCATTGTTTTTGCTGTCCAGTTTCCAGTTTCCAGTTTTTGTTGCTGTTCAAACCGCTGTTTTTCCTATGTCTCCCCCAAAAAAAGGAGAAGGTTCCGGCCCTGCTCGACGTGGATGCGCGCATCGCGGCCAAGGAGGGTTTCATCGAGACCAAACCCCACGGACACGGCGCGGTTCAGTGGGCACGCCATTTATAGAGGATTTTCCCATTGAATTTATTTATTTATAGAGGCTGGTTGGTTTGGAACCATGGAATTTTATGACTGTACAATGACTTTACATATATTAGATTGGGATTTTTTTTTAACCTCAACTGACGAGTTGTCCATCATTTTTCAGAGGGGTGGCGAAAAACCACCAACCAGGGATATTTCATGGGAATACAAGTTCTGGCATTTTTTGGGTGTGTATCAGCGGATTTGAAAATTGAAAGACACAAGTTGGTGAAATATGCTAGGTCAATCTCAGATGGATACTTTAATCCTAACTAGTCTTTTGGTATCAATGGGAATATCTACCAGCCAGCAAAGAAATAAGTTTCTTTTTTTGCAGGGTATCTAGGATTGGCAATTTATGAACATTGACCAGATTTGACCAGTGAAAACGGGAATTCAGTCAGCAATATGATTGATACATGAGATTGCAGGTGAAACTGACTGGATGAATAGTTCAAATAGTTTTTTATTACTTTGCTGGTTGGTGGTTTGGAACATTTTTTTCCATCATATTGGGAATAATCATCCCAACTGACTATATCATTAGTATTTTTCAGAGGGGCAGGTATACCACCAACCAGTATTAGTGGGAATCTATACTAGCCAGCTCAAACAAAAACACAGGGTGTCTCGGATGGCAAAGATTTGGTTGGTCATTGAAGCTGTTACCCTCTGGTAAACATACAAAAAGCTATTGAACATGGCCATAGAAATATATAGTTGAATTACCCATTAAACATAGTGATTGTCCATAGTTATGTCAGTTTACCAGAGGGTAGTAAAGGTAGAAACACAGTTCGATTGACTACACACGCTGCAATGGAAATGTATATTTGGATGGTGATTCAACTTGACACTCAAACAAAACATCTCCACAAATGAACACAAATCAATGTTGATGTGGGCGTCGATATTGACAATTTTCATGATGTCGTAATGACGGGATGTTGCAAGTGTTGGGGTGCCGCTATGATCGTACATGTGATACGGATTGATACGGACCAAGATCCATTGGTTGAGTGGATTGGTTTTCTTGCGATATCTTGTGATTGTGGTGAAGTTCCAAAGATGGCTGGAGATCCATCAGTAATTGGGACTAGATTGGTTATAATGTTGAACCCCAAAGCAGGCTTATTCACCAAACAAATATATGTAGAATGATTATTGGAAAATTATGCACAGTGAAAAGAATCCAACAGACATGGGACATCATGGGACCAAATCAACAGCATTCAGATAACCTAAGATTGGCACAGTTATGGCCCTTTAGCACTTATAAGTACTTATATATAACCCCATTTATAGAATGTATAATCCCATAGAAATAACCAGTTATAACTAATAGCCATGGCCATTTCACTGCAATTTTAATGGAACATTAAGGCACGATCACTGGCGCATCGCTTTTTTGAATCTGGGGTTGGGTCGTAGCTGATCGATGCTGACCCATCATGCCGCAGGTGACGTGCATGGGGTGCTGCATCAACATGGACTGTCCAAGCGGTGGGCACGTGAGGGTCGCAAGTGGTTGTTTGTGTTTCAAGATACAAACCCCTTGAGCTTTCGATGCTTGGTTGATTGGTAACCCATAGGATCCGGCTGGTGCTGCTATATATGCTAACATTTACATACATTTACCATCAATATACCTCAAATGTTTGCATATATACCATACATGGATCCTATGGGTAATGAACGTTCGGGACTTATACCACCCAGTTTATTGAAGATTCTGATAACCTTTCACGTCAGGAAACCTATCAACCAACTCGTAAAATCCCGTCTGACCTCAGTCGATGCTTCACTTCAACTGTGCTCAGTTTGTCAGGGCTTGTTGAAGGTGAAGCTGAGGCTATAGATCACATGAGATTTTCCAGCAGTTAGAAAGCCCTTTTCATAATTATAACTGGCTTAGAACATATAACTGATATGGCTAGTAAATAATATATAATTGGGATATGTTTGGCAATCTTATTTTTATAGCTGCTCAGGGATTACCAAACATATCTGAATATCCTTTGAATGGCAGCTGGGATGAACATCCTTAAGTGACATGAGAACTGATTGAGCCACGTGACATGCGTTTCCACACGGTCTCCTTGGAGATTCGATGGTTTTCCACTTGAAGATATCATATCCACATTATATAGAAGCTTCAGAGTGAGATTGACATGATTGGCGGCCAATCGAACCTCGTGCACATGATCAGATAACATGAGAGAACAACATGTGTCAAAGCCATGATCTAGTGTTTCATTCTGTTTGCATCACCAAGTGCCCCAAAAGGAGTAGCATCTGACCCTAGTGCCCTAGTGCGACTGAGGAATCTTATGTGCCACCTTGGGCGTTTCCGCCAAGAATTCCTATGTCATGAACAGTGTGGCCATCCCTCGAATACCGGGGGAATCCATCGGCGGCATCTGCAGATTGCTGGACGACAAGGGCTCCAGCCTGACTCTCAATGTGGAGTACAACCAGCTGGATCCTCTGTTGAAAGAGACTCCCTCAGGCTGGTGGAGTCGGTTTTTTGTGGAAACCCGGCCGGTGGTTTCTTTGTGAAAGATACCCGGAAACGTTTACCATGTGCTTAGATGATGGCTAGCTTTTGGATGCTGTGCTCGCACAATTCCAAAGAGGGAAAACGATCCTCACAGGGTCTTTCCAGAATAGACATCAGGTGAAAATAGTGCAACTTATGGCCCCGAATTGGATGGTTCTGTACATACCATGCATGTCCAGAAAAGGGATCAGCCAGTGGTGTTCCTGAATTGCCCCCCATGAATGGTGGATGGTGAGTGTTGATGCTGGGTAAACATGATACCTGGGTAAGTTCCATCGACCTCGACCTAGGAGGAACCACCTAAACATGGCTTCAGAAAATATGCCTAGATCACATCGCCAAGTGGTTCCCCCTGAGTTTTTAGCCTTTGATCATCTCCATGAACAGATACTTCCAAAACATTCTGAAACCATCCAAAACCCCACGTATAAAGTTATATACATATATATATATATTATATATATATACATATTATATATTATTATCATATTATAAGATATATATATATAGTTCTATTTGTGAACCAACTTATCAATCACATCATGGAGCACAAACTCTCTTCGCAGCTTCATCATTTCCCGGAAAGGTGGTGACGTGGCGGATGCTTCGGGCTTCAGCCCGTATCCCGGGAACATCAACATCCTCCTTTTCAGCTTGCCGCGCTACGCGGAGCGCCTGGATGAGACCTCTGGGGTCGTGCCGGAGTTCGTGAACCCCAAATGGGCCGACTTTGCGAAGACGAAGCTGAAGTCCTCCACCCGTTTGGACACCTGGGTGCGTAATGTCAACGAGAAGTAAAGCATGTTTTTTTTTTCTGAACTGTGGGGAGTATCTTCTTTTTTAGTGATATGATACTTAAATATGATCCCCCAATGAAACAGTCTAGGGGTTTATTAATCCAGGGTTGACATGATTTCGCTCACCCTTTTTTACTTTAAACCAGACCCTATAAATGGTTCCAAATATACGAACATATCCTGCTGAAGCATGGTTTCTGTGCGGTGTTTTATATTTGGGGGAAGGGAAGGGCTTATAGTTTTTCGTGATTGTTGGTACCAGCTGGTGCGCCATAATTTTGTAGCTAAGTTGGTTTATGACGAATATAAATATTGGGTTTATGCTGATTGTAGTATAGTTATATAGGTAGGGTAATATGAACAAACTTACAACTAGGGGGCACCGCCTTGTGAGATTTGCATTGACACATAATGGGAACGGAATTGTTGAGTGTTGTGGTGTTGGGTTGGGTGGTTGCTTGCCATCCACAGATTCTAACTTGGAAGATGCTAGTTCCTAGTCAGAAATCATGATGTGATTATTTTGCGCTAGGGTGCTTACTCCAGATTAGCGCAGCTGCGGCCCAGAGACGACATGCGTTTGCCCCCAAGAACTGTTTGGAGAACCGACCAGTTGAGGCTGTGGATGTTGGTCTACTTTCACTGTGAAAACCATCCACTTGTAGGGGTACACACTTTTGAGCCAATACCCGTATGTGGCCCTGCCAGATTTTTGTGTGCCAAGATCTTCCTTTACTCTGTGCATGGGGAGTAAACTGGGACGCGGAAGCCAGGAAAGTTTGACGCAGGATTTTCCACGACTTTGCAAAGAGGAAGACAAGGTCGGCATGACGCAATTCGATCGCTGGATTGCAAAGACGAGTGTGAAGAACAATTTGGAGGACGACTAAAAGCCTTTACTTGAATGATTCTTGTTGGGTTTGGATTGATGTTTTGGAAGGTGGTGCCCCAGTTCGTTGGGTAAGATAGTTTCATTCACTAATACAAGTGCTGAGTTTATGGCGACTATAGCTACTTTTGTAGATGGGGAAACATAAACCAGCAAACATAACTAGCGCGGATCTCAATATCCCGCTGTTTTGATGCAGGCATGAACCTAGTGACCTAGCATTGACTTCAGGGATTATCCAGTCGTACAAGCGTAGGATCCATAAGGCCCAGGAATCAGACAACAGCAGTGGTGACCTTTTCTCTTCATTGTTCAATAGTCCAAGTATATACTTCCAAGATTTGCCAAGTGTAAAAAATGGACTTAAATTTCAATTCGACTTATATTGTACCATATTGTACCACTAAGCAGATTCCCATCGAGGCTCCCATTTTTGCGGTTGGGGGCAGCCAACGAGAGGATGCCAGAAAAAAAGTCCCGCCTGAATGCGCTTTATCAGCAGAAGCCGACCTCTACGCATGCAACGCGAGACTTCTCCAGCCGCTTGACCCTGGTAAGGTTCGTAGATATTCTAAGTGTGTATACACCACTTTTTCACTGTACCCTCTGGTAAACTAACATAACTTTGGAAAATCTCCATGTTTTATGGGTAAATGTAAATCAACTATAAAAGGCCATGTTCGCTATAGCTATGTAAACGTTTACCAGGCCGGGTAATTTACCGTGATATTTGACCAACAGCGATGGGCCATGTGGCGATGTGACCATTGGATTGTTCCACCGGTGCCATCTGAGGCTCTGCGGAGATGTGACCATTGCAGCTCCAGAAGAGGTGACCTTCTTGGGCATCACGGCCGAGCTGGGACCCCAGAGCCTTGGCTGGGAACGCTAGGGACGGCCGGGCTGGCGATCACTTGAGATGTGACCGGTTTAGCAGATCGAATTACTAGAGAAGACGTTATAGACTGCATATATACAGCTGTATGAAGCCACGAGGTGGTAAAATCTTGACCATCAGCCCATTGTTTTTGCTTTGCAATTCTGACCCAAGCCCATTTCAATCCATTTGATGGGGCCCGGGGCCGTCAGTTCAGCGCTTGAGTCTCACCTAGGATTGTCATCAACCCGTCCTTTGCCATTTCGTTGGAAGAGTTGAAGAGCAAGATTCGAGGGAAGTTTCCAAGCCGCACATGGGGATATGTGTAAGCTCCATCCATAGCACCATAGCGGATCTTTGAAACAAGAATCAACAGTGGAGTCTGTTTCTGAACAAGAGCTACCCCTCAAATCCTATTGTTCATTCTGATTTGTTTTGCAATCAAAATGGTCATATGTGGGTATCCATTATCTCGGTACAAAGCCATGATGATTCCAGGCTTACATAGACATTCCTCCGAGGCGGTTGGTTTTCACAAACCCTTCGGGATATTTTTGCTGACCGTTTACATTTTCCATCAAAGGTTTGCAAATTTGGGAGTTCCCACTTATTGAGTTTACAAACCATACAGACCATGCTTTTTCACTGGATCATGGAGATATCTATAAGTTAAAATAAAGCAAACATAAATACCCTCTGGTAATTTAACATAGCTATTGAAAATGGTCAATTTAGTTGATTTACCTATTAGGTAGTGATTTTCAATAGCAATGTTAGTTTACCAGAGAGTAACGCATAAGCATGCTCCATTTGCTAACTCGGATGCACCCCGGGAGTATGCCTTTGACCTCCTGCGGAGAAGCCTAGCAAGTGCTCTTTCTGAGAGGACGGAGGTGCATCAGTTCATCACGCAGATCCTCCGTACATACCCATAGGATCCATGTATGGTATATATGCTAACATTGGGGATGTATTGATGGTAAATGTTACCATATATAGCATACATGGATCCTATGGGATATATACATGGTTTACATTCACTCTATCTTCGCTCACATTGATTTTTGAGACCAACAAAAAACCATAGTATTGGATGCAGTTGCTCGATTTACAACTTGGCGAGGGCATGAACTAAATGTTGTCCCGGCCGAAGTTTGGGGTTGTCATCAGAAGGGATGACCACATACAAAAAAAATACCACATAAATAGATATGCCATCTGGTTATTTAACATAGCAAACTGGAAATTTCCTTATAAATGGAGGTTTCTAGCTGGGAACAATCATCTATAAATGGGCCATGTTCCATTGTTATGTTAATGACCAGATGGTAGATAGTTTATATCGAGTTAATATTTCCATAGTTACCCCACTATGTTTCCATTTTTCCAACCCATCAACATGTTCACATGTTTGTTGCTTCAATGCTGAGTTTGATGACTGAGGATTTCAATCTCCAAAGGCTCCACTTTGGTCCTAGAGGGTGACGCCACTCGCTGGTGATCCTTTTTGGGGGGTCTACTCTGAAGATTCCGGGACGGTTTCCAATTAATGTGGGTTAAACAATGAAAAACCACCTATTTGGGAAATTTGGGAATGGTTTATTATTGTGTTACCCACATTAGGAGCCTTTTTCTTGGGGATTTGTCAAATTGTGGGGATTTTCAAGGGAGTTTTGTTTCGGATATGATGTAGCCAATGATTAATGATAGCCCCTGGTAATCAAGCATGGCAATGGACAATTCCGTCTGAATCTAAGTGGAAGATTTGATGGGAAATCATCTATCATTGGGGAATTTGCCAGCAAAGCATGTTTGATTACCAAACAGAAACATAGCTGGAGCCCTAAATAAACACAATACATGTTTGCCCTTTGTTTTTTTGAAAATTGCTTCACTATAACTATACTGGAGAACATGTCATATTTCTGGTGGATTGGGGTTCCATATGCTCGTAGTTTATTAACGACATAAAGTTCAGGTTGCATGCAATGAAAGACATGAACAGCAATAGAACCATATGGGCCGGAGAGTAAGTGGGGCCATAACCCCTTTAAAACATTTTAAAACTGGAGGTCGGTATTGTCGATCGTACTTGTTTGGTAGGGTGCGTTCCTCTCAACAACAGGAAGTTCGCCATAGTGTCAGTTTTGTGGATCCTTCCAAGTTGCATGGCTGGCCAATTTTTTTCTGGCTCGGAAAATACCACAAGATTCCAAGCTACAGTTATAGCCATTTATTAGTTATAACTGGTTACAAATGGGATTATACATTCTATAAATGGGGTTATAAGTATTTATAACTGGTAAAGGGCCATAACTGTAGGGTCTTCTGCGATGGTACTGTCAGGTTTCTTAGGGATGGACTTCATCCGATAGCATGATCTGGGAGTATCCCTTGGTTGCCATGTTTGGATGTGGTATTTGAGGTTGGCCAGGATTAGGAGTGACTGGGTTTGGAGCCAGCAACCAAATTTACTTGTGATTGTTTTCTTCTGCAAATTTGTACAGTATTTAATACATGTATATATATATATATACATATAGATATAGATACATATATATAAACATGTATATATATATACATATGTACAATCAGCGTAGTCTGTGTGGTTTTGTGTGTCTCCCCAATTTTAAGCCACTTGCGTCACTGTCTCGTCATTCTCACCACAAGGTGGTGCCAACTTAGCAAGTTCGATCACCACAGGATTATTTTTCCACTTCTACTTATTAACTACAGCTATGTAGCTGTAGTATGCAGTATGTACATGTATGTACTCTGATACTCTGGTGATGTACCATGATGTACCTATATATATATATAGATGTGAATGTATATTGATGTACTGTATGAACAGTATACACACATTGGTTCAATTGCCATTCCAGGATCCTAGATTGGAGGTACCTACCATATATAAGGCCTCTGTAAGCCCATGTAAGGGAATATCCCCACAAAATATGGCCTTATATGGTACAGTACCTCCAATTTAGGATCCTGGAATTCCCATTGATTGGTCGCCAGATTCTTTCTGCAGGTCACCGTGGATGGTCTGGAACTCAACGGTGCCTTGTGCATTTCTGGCTCTGGAACTCTGACAGGAGAGGGTTCCAAAAAAGGGGGGTTTCCCCGTTTTTCGGCCCAAAACACAGTTTTAAGTGGAAAAATCACTCCTATAACTAAGGTTATATATCATTATAGACCCATAAGAATAACTGTCAATGGCCATAACTGTGGGTTTACAACATCAACAACTGCCTGGGAGATGTCGCTAGATTTCAGAAATATAAAGAACTATACAGTCTTCAAAAGCCAACCAATAAAGATGTTATGACATAAAATGACATAGCGACATAGCTTTCAAAAAACAGTTGTAACGAGGATGTGGTCTTGTAATGCCAACAAATGCCAATACAACGAGTGAACGACACATTTTCACGAAACCCGGATGGTTTTATTCAAGTAATTTCTTCCCGAAATAAATAACCCAAACGACCAAACCCCTTGGAATCTAATTCATGTGAAGGGATCGCAAAAGTCATGTTTCTCAATGACCAGGGATAATATCATTTCTGATCTTGATTACATCCCCACTCAGATGATAGAATCCTGACTTTATTGATGAATTTCTTGTAGGAATGGGCAACCTTTCCACAAGTTAGGGATGGCCCGGCACCTCTCTTTCATTTCATTCTTTGCTTTACCATCTTGGCATATGCGCATGAGTCAACCTTGGATACCACCTTGTTGCTAGCTGTTGCCAGTTAAACCACATTTTTTGATCATCAAACCACCTTATATTTGATGCAAGTATTTTTGTCATGAGGTGGTGCCGATCAGTCATATAAGTTATTTTTTGTATGTTTTTTTTTTTAAAGCCCATCTAACTATAAACCATAAACCTAGTTAGCTACTGAAATGATAATCAGCTATATATAGTTATATAGTTCTACATAACATATTAAATATCATAGTTCTACGTCATATATTATATTTTATAGTTCTACATCATATTATATATATATATATATTCATCACCGTAGTCCCAACAGTTACGCTACATCAACGAGGGGTTCGTTTTGCCGTGGCGTCAGGACGCCGCGTGGAGAACTCGGGCGTCCGGCTGCGGTCCATTGAGGCGGCAGAGCTGCCCAAGGTGTCTCCATCGCTGCAGATCCGAGGGAGCCTCGGCAGGTGGTGGGGTTACCCTCTGCTAATTTGTTACATACCAATGGGATTATAATGGGATAATTAGAATGGGATAAACCATTTACCAACAGGTGCAGGATTTCGCTGGCCCATCCACTGTATCCTGCAGCAGGATAAACGGGATGTGATCCAATGAGTAGATCCCATATGATCCCACTATCTATACAATGTGAGGCCCCCAAGATAGCTAAGTTGGTTTATAACTCCAATAAATATGGTTTATGGTACGCAAATAACGAACTAGTTACTGGGGCTTAGAAACCAACTTATAATTGGGGTGCCTCACATTGTAGCTTTTGAAAATGGCACATGTATGTCGTTGATTTAGCTATTCAATATGGTGATTTTCTATAGCTATGTTAGTTTACCAGAGGGTAATTGGAGGCTCATATATGGAGGTAAAGCGGGTAATTAATCATTAGTTGGTGGTGGGTTTTAACACTATGAACATTAAAGTAGTGGTAAAATAGTGTTAAATAACGATTACTTCTACAATCACATCACTAATACCCTCCAATATTGGTGGTGGGTTTATAGTGGTTTTAGGAAACATGTTACCAATATTGGAGGCTCATATATGAGCTACAATTGCAGTTATATGGCTTCCAATATTGAATGATATGTATGGAGGTTTCCTAAAATGAAGGCACCCAAAATTGCTGGTTTATAATTGGACAATTCACCTATAAATGGATGGTATCACCATATAAATATATATATATATATATATATATATATACACACATACACATTTCAGTAAATTGCATTTAAAGTATGGCAAATGATGATGTATAGAATATGGAACCAATTAACTGGTATCATTTATTTACCAATTAAAGGTACATTTACTTACCAAACAAACAATATATATATATATATATATATTATATATGTCAGTAACCAGCAAGATGACACCAGTAGACAAGGTCAGAAAACCGTTGGTTGATTGGTTGTGACAGTGAACTAGCCCTTTTCACTGTCATTAGGTCATCTACGTATAGTTTTTACAAATTGTCATAGTCACCATAAAGGGGCCCCTTTTTGTGTCATCATCCCCCAACCAACTGGATGGCTAGTGAAAAATAACCCATGACGGATCCTAACGGTGCTGCTATTTGTTTGGTGTGCCATGGATCCCATCAATATATATATATATATATCCCCAATGTTAGCATATATACCAGCACCATGGATCCTATGGGTAAATCCTTTGTTTTATTAGCGAAAAATCACCAGCCAAGTGGACTGCCATTTGGTGTGTCCAT
>Ga0126342_10002574_pt1 | contig 28577 bp, 30 predicted proteins | sample Cyp1metagenome_FD_92528 | JGI IMG/M metagenome (GOLD analysis project Ga0126342, IMG submission 92528) | Coral microbial communities from Lord Howe Island, Old Settlement Bay, Australia - Cyphastrea 1 metagenome | ecosystem: Host-associated > Invertebrates > Cnidaria > Coral ... | reverse complement strand
ATAATATATATTATATATATTATATATTATATATATTATATATTATATTATTTATATATATTATATATTATATATATTATGTATATTATATATATATATTATATATATTATATATTATATTACATATATTATATATTATATATTATATTACATAAAATATATGTTATATATTATATATTATATATATTATATTATATATTATATATTATATTATTTATTTACACAAGATTACATATAATTTATACGATAAATTATAATATATTATATTATTTTGTATTATGTTACATTATACATATATTATATTATATATATATTATATCATATTATATCATTATATATACATTATATTCTATATAAATTATATATATTTGTATACATATACTAAGCATTGCTAAGCAAGCTGCAATTATTTAATTCTTGTTCAAGATGTTTTCTTGGAAGCGAAGACGATCGTGGAATGCCTGCGCCATGCGTCTTGGACGCTTTGGCGTCTTCAGCAATGTGTGCAATGTCTCTGCACCATCTCTCGAAACCCTGCACGATGCAGCACGGCTCAACACAGCTCAGTGTGGCTTATACTAAAAACGGCACATCGAGCATGAACGGTAGCAATGGTGCCTTGTTCATGCCACACACAAATGAGCCCCGGTCCCAGCTCTCCAGGCGAGCAACTGAATCCTCAGCAATTGGAATTGATTGGAATTGATATGTACTTCAAAGGTTTTCAAAAGGGTCAGAGCGTTGTGGAAGATATGGCCCAATATGGCCATCTTCTTTGACCAAGGCGCTGGAATACCAACCACCACACGATGCAGCACCAACGGCCTCCCAAATTTCACGGAGGCCCTACGCTTTGGTCCAAGGCCATGAACACGTAGACAAGGCCCACGCCCAGGGTGAGCCTCCTAGGGGACTCAAAGGCTGGGTAAAGCAACATTCAGCCACATATATTATATTAATTTATAATATATATATATATTACATTATATATGTGAATTCCCTGTTGCACCTGTCCACAACATTGTCAGCCCCAACCAGATCAAGCAGCGGACCATCAAACTCGACGAAATTATTGCAATCTCCCTTGTACCGAATTCCGAAATATATGCTGCAAAACTGTCGAGTTGCCAAGCTACTCCGAAGAAAAGCATTGTTGCCGGAGAGGATGGCAGGGGACACTGTGCTACTTGCCTCAGAAAAAAAAAGCACGAGCCAGGAGCCAGGAGCTTCCGCATTGCACTGGCATATCTCTTCCATTTGAAAAGGTCGGATTGGACATATTTCACAAACCTGACTCTCCGCCAAGCCAGCTAAATTCCGCGATTGACGACCTAGGGAAGGTCCTGGGTGCATCTGAACTGCTGGCAAGGAAACATCCATCTTGGCAGATGGACTATCTAAGTCCAAGTTGCCAAACGCCCTGCCACCTTGGAGCTGCATCCACCCTTAGCTGCCACACTGGTCCCTTGCCACTTTACTTGTCAGCCTACTTATTGTCATTGCCTGACTCTTCCTCAGCTCATGCGCTTTGCTAGAGGACGACGTTTGTTGCCAATACACTAAGAATGTCGAAAAAAAACTCCTTTGCTCAACTGTAAGCTTTCTTTGGCTTCTGAAACAAGAAATTGCGGGAGCATCTCTTACACATCTTATACATTTCTTATACCATAGTTATGCCTCTCAGTTTTCACGAATCGCACCTGCGGCGCGCCAAGCAGCGGAAAACCTTCTCCAAAAGATTCGGGCAAAAAGCTGAAGCTGGGCGGCAGCCGCCAAAGCTGGAGCTCAAAGCAACGAGGTCGTTGAGGTCTCTGAGGTCTCTTCCTTGAGGCGTCCAAAAGAAAACAAGCAGATCAGAGTCCTTCGGGAGATTTTGGAAGATGGAAGTTTTGCATTGTTTTGCATACTCATAGGAAATCAAGATGTGAATCCTCCCAAATATCCTAGAATCGGACAGCGGACTCTACTTGCAGTGCTAGCCATTTTGGACAGACTCAGCTCAGGGACTGGATTTCATCCTCTTCACCTGCATACATCAGAAGAATCAATTGTTAAACCTAAAGGAAAGCCAAACCTAGACCTTTCAGAAAGCGGTCAATGCGCTTTTGGCAAGGGTTCAGTTGGCACCCAAAACAATCTGAGCAGTCAAAAGAAATCATGTCAAGAGTGGTTTCCAGCAGGCTGATTGCAGCGCATTCCATCCCCGTGCCTCCCAATCTGTCAAGGAGGTGGTTTATTGTCAAAGTCGTTGAACGATCACCTCAGTTTGAAAATCATGGATCCATTCAGCGTTTTGCCGCGCTGCGTCATTCAGCATGGTTGGGATCCGCACGCTGATCCCAGTGAAAGGCTTCCGGATGATTCTCCCGCAGTTGTTGAGAAAGCATGCCATCAACCAGCCCAGACACACCTAGACCTGGGACTCACGTGACCCAGGTGACCCAGGTGACCCAGGTCACATGTTCTGACTCCGCTACTTTGGGTTGTTGCTTGCTGAGGTTCACTCCTATCGAACGATGATATGACTTAATCTTGTTCCATGGCTATCTGACATGATCCCCCTGCGAATACCGCAGCACCTGGATGGCCCAGTTTCATGCAAAAAGGTCCCTGTTCCAGGGAGGAGCAACGCTGGGTTCTGCGTTGCAGCTCTCGCTCATCCACAACCTCGCACAAGACGCTTCTGAAACAGAACCGACTGCATCGCTTTAAACACTGACCCAGACTGAGTCTCAGGCAATGCGGTGTCGCAGCTTCAATACCTTAAACAAGGCTGTCACAACTTAGTGCAAGCCACATTTTGCAATGTGCCAGTATATTTTGCCGGGGTGAACTATGCGTAGTTCCATGCTAAATGATAGAGAAAAGGCTAAAGAACCTTTTCGAATGGAAAGGAAATAGAGAATAAATGGAGAATAATGTACTAGACTAGTGACTAGAATTGAAGTCCAATGAACCTCTGGCCGAAAGTCGTTCTTTTTAGACCAAGTTGCCAGCTCACCAGGTTGGTGGGAAGGCACTGACACTGCTTGTGCCCCTGCCCAGTGATTGCTGATCAATAGAGCCACCTCCAATGAACAACTCAAGGTACCACCCATGGCCCAATGGCTCAGAGCAGGCAGTTGGGTCAACAACTTGTGGTTTCGTGACATTTCAATATGTGTCATGTCGCCTCACAAGATCTCAAAGTCTGAAGTTGAGAGCTTGGTGCTTGAGATATCAATAGATATCATGTATATTACGGACATCTATCTGAGATTGCAAGGTCACCTTCAATTTCCAGTCTGAGTTCTGTTTCAGATAGAGGTACTGCATTGATGCTTAATGAAAGTGTTCGCAGTGATGGTGTATGAACGATTTCGCATTTAACAGCTAGGCTTTTTGTGTCTGGCTGTGTCAAGAGCGGCAGTTGGGTCAGCACAAACTAATGTCCTTTGTAAAGGTGCAAGACTTGCAGATCTTTCTATTTGTTTGTACGTGTAAAGTATGTATTATACTGTATGATATATATTAATTAATATATATATATATATATTATATATGTATATATAGATTTATAGAGAAAAAGAAAGAATCTATGGAAGTTTCATTTCAGGTTCCTGCTTGAACGACCCAAAAAATGCTCGTGTTTTTATTGCGACCTCAGTGGACAGAGGCTTCCGGCTCCAACAGAGCAGCACTGCACAGGTCGAAGGTCTCCAAACCAACCAAGCTTAGCCTGGCAACGAGAACTCGGGGGCCCGGCCTGGAAACCAAGACCCACAAAGACCTATCAAAGACCTATCAACCTACCTTGGAATAAGTGGTGCAGTCTTGAATTTTTTACATCTTAGATGATAGATGCATCTCTTCCTGAAAAGGCGTCTATGAGCCTGATATTACGTCACAGCTGAGTCAAATGTAAAAAATGTAAACATGTGTTATGAGCTACTGAGCTACTGCACAGATTCTGGTGGGCCAAATAAAGGACATGCAGTGACATGCAGTGACATGTTGGACCGCAGTGTGTCAGTACTGTCAGTACTCAGTCTACCGGTCGTATGCTGTCGTTTTTGCTGAGCATTGAGCCCTGTCTTCTTAGACTTCACGACCTCCTGGCATCGGCATCAAGGCGCTCCAGTGGCGCTCCAGTGGCGCTCCGGTGGTGCTACATGCTACGGTCGATGCAGTGCTCGCCTGCCAAAAGCTTTGCAAAGCTGTCGCAGCACCTTGGGGATCTTGCTGTGCCTCAGAGGGGTTCGAGAAGAGTAGAGAGTTCATGTTTCAGATGTGCACAGCGGGGGTTTTACCAATCCATGAAAAATCTTAAAATAAGAAGAATGCCGCAGAATGCCTATGCTTCGCCGCTTCGCCACCTAGTGTCTCACCTTTGCATTTGCCATACGCGACACATGCTTCGCCTATGTCCTCTGCATAGAGGCCCCTCGAGGCGCTCTAGAGGCCTTCTAAGTTCGTGTCTTCAGCCCCAAAGAGCTCCACAGCGGACAGGTCCAAGATGCCGGCCTTTGGAACTTTGTCCGCTTTGTCACAGCGGGGCCACAGCAGTGCCGAAGTTTCATCGCAGATCGAAACGACATGTCTGTTTTGTAGCACTGAAAACACAGAAAGCAGATAGATGCAGAAAGAACATATGGAATCAGGGAGCTATATTCGCGCAATCATTGGGGGTGTGTCCGCTGTCTCATTTCTGCAACCGTTCAGCTAGTCTTCTGGCTATGTAAATGATAAAAACCACCCTCAAATGTCAAGCCTGCACTGCATCCAGTAGCCGTCCATTGATAGATTGAAAAGGCTCCTTGTGGCAGGAACTCAAAGAGACAAGTGCATGCTCAAACTGCTCAAACTGCTCAAACTGCTCAAACTCTTGAGACGCACAGTTTCCAAATGGAAATGACGGTAGGAAAAAGAGAGACAACAAGTGACAAGTGACAATGACTCATGACTCGCCATCCATGCTTATCCAAATCCAATTGACTCACACAAGCACCAAATTGGATGACTCCCAGTGGGAAAAGATCAACCTCTAACGACAAATGACACAGTCTCACAATCTGTCGAGTGCCTTGCTCTTTTTGGCAAAGCAAAGTCCCGCAAGCGCTGCCTGCAAGGCTTTTGAGAGCCCCTTAGACCTCCGGTAGTATAGCTGGATTTCAGCATAGGCATAGTTCAAATCTTTGTCGAAAAAATAGAATCATCAAATCATCAAACCATCAAACTAGTTGAAGCAGTGAGAGCTAAAGCAAACATTCTGGGTCTTGTGATTGAAGCAATGGATGGCTACCATCCAAGACACAAAAATCTCTATGACAGAGCCCGGGCGCACCATTTCCAGCGATCAAAGGAGGGACGTAAGGGCTAGGAGCCATCTGGAAGGTCCAATTCAGCCAGACGTGCCAGCTTAAGGAAGCTTAAGGAAAGTCGCAACAAATTTCAAGAAATGCATTTGGCTTTGAGGATCGGTGTCCTTAGTTGAACCCGTTTTGAATTTGGATGGTCTCAAATACTCAAAGTTTATCGGAGGAGGTTCTAGGAAGCAGATATAGGGCTGCCTTTTGTTGTTTGAAGACTACTACCCCTAACTCTACCGCTTGAGCCACAACAAGGAAATATAGCCAAATGTCCTACACGCTACGAAGGATCGGACATACCATTCGATCCACGGAACTCCGCCGAACTTGTCGTGTTGCATGATTTGCAGGGGCCCTTGCGTTGCTTCAACGCTCAAATGCCAACCAGTTGTAACTTGTAACTTTTAGGGAAACACCAATGAATGCATGAAGCAGACAGCGCAGAACTGCGAGTGCTCTGTTTATGCCTGCAGAGTTTCATGCAAATGCTGCAGTACAAAATGCGCCACACACTCGGGTGAACTGCCCTAATTGAGAATGAAGCCAAAGTCCGGGGGTTCTTCCAGACCAATGTGTTCAAAATGTTCAACTTCCACTTTCAATCGCACACCTGGTGTACAGAAGAACCCTGGATGGCTTTGGCTGAACACCAAAACCTAGCCCTGAGATAAATCTCATGCACTGACGCGATTTGCAAGTGGCCTGAAAATGTTCTGCTTGGGGGGCATTTTCTGCCAGTTTGAGGTGGGTGGTCACACGACACTTCAGCAGCCAATCTCAAACATCTGCCTCATTGCAAGACGCATTTGCCGAAAGTGGGGAAAAGATCAAGGCTCCGAGGAGTTTGAGCTCTGCCCAGTGCCTGGTTCTTTGAAGCTTTTGACACATTTCAACACAAAAACGGTATGCAAACCATGCACCAGTTGAAGGCAGACCTTGGAAAAAGTGACTCGGTGATTTTAAAGCGAAGCCTCCTTCAAACGTCTTTGTGACGTTTGAAAGACACCCCATGAGGAAACGACCAAAAATACTAAAACACTTCGTGTTTGGAATTGGCAAGGGTATCAGAAAAGTGGTGCCACACCAGAATTTTCCCTTTCCAGTAAAGCTCCTCCAACCCAAATCATCTGGGTCCAGATGAGCTCGGACTGGAAAGGCCCAACTCCGCATGGATGTTCCAAAATTTGGACAGCTAGAGCCACTGCCGCAGAGCCGAGAGCTCGCAAGCTAGCCCGCAATGCGAATTCTGGATGTGGGTTTCTTGGCTATGCGTTGCTCTTCTGACCTGAAACTTATGGATAGATTCAGAACCAACACGACTCCAAGAGCCCAGCATCCTGCACAGGCGCTTCTGAAGGCATCAGAGAGTACCAAAATCTCAGATGATGGTCGCTCATGGCCTGCCTTTACACAGCAGTGGTCGCCGTTCTTTTCTGGAAGCCCTTGCTCAGGCGGAGAACACCCGGCACTCCATGTGGTTTTGCATAGAATCGAATTCTTGGAAGAAACAAATAGTCTAGCTGAACAGTCTTGAGTCATAACTTTGACCTTGCAACACCACAAGAGCGTTTCAAAATGAATTCATGAGACAAGTATTCTTGGAACCACAGCACATCCTCGGAAAGAGGGTCCAACAGTCCTACATCGCAAGTTCAATGTCCTTTTCTGGCTCAACGAATGTAGTCTTTTCTGCATCCGCTGTCCAGATGGATCGAGATTCGATCGGCTGCACCCTCTTTGTGAGTAAAGCAACCAGCCTACGATCAGTAAACTCAGCAACTTTTTACCACGTCATACTACATGATAAAATTCACAAGGAACTAACGCTGTCACTGACAGGTCCTCACTGCAGCCAAATCGGCTAGTGAATTCCCGCCACGATACGTCCGTATCCTGCAGAGCTGCAATCAGTGTTTACAATGAATCGAAGGAGGCAGGGGGGGGTGTTGGGGTGCTTTTGCTCGACTGAAATGAGGAAAAATGGGAAAAAGATGGAAAAAGGATAAAAAAGGATAAAAAAGGAATGATCAGTGAATCCAGGCAGCCATATTTCAAGTTCCAAGAAACTTTGCCATTGTAAAGCCAGGCAGCTGGATCGCTGTAGTCGATTTTGATTATGCTGGAGGATTCGGAGAGCTAGTGTCCTCACGACTCTCCGCCATGAAAATCAAAATGGGGATCTCTACTGATCTCCACACAGGGAATGGGTAGCATCGCAGCACAAAACAGAAAGTGTTGCACCACTTGGGTTTGTCTGAAAATCATTGAAAATCGAGTACCCCAAAATTTGATGGCTCATCATGGCTGATCATAATCCACAAACATGGGTATTGGAGGCTATCCCGGGTATCCCGGGTATCCCGCATTTTCAAAGAACCCCCCCTTCGCACATAAAGGTCCTGTCAGGACCTTCCACGACCTGCAAAACTTCGCGTGCTGCGGCATGCCCATGCCGGCTGCAAGCCAAGCGAATCAGAACAGATGGCTCCTTGAAACATGTGACGAGAAAGATGACTTGGCGTGCTATGTGCAATCTTCTGAGCTTGCCTACCCGTGAAGAGCACCTTTTGTCTTGAATGATTCAAGATTCGGATAGATTCTACCACTAATTCAGGAATTCTGAAAAGGAGCACCTTCATCTTCTAAGAGCTGCTTCTTTGCAGAGAGGTGGCTTGGTCGAACATGAGTATCATTGAATCATTGAAAATTGATGTTCCTTTCGTCTCCCGCCCAGCAAGACCTTCGGCTGGCCTGCATGATGGCTTTTGCCAGCGACAAGCGGCTAGCCTGTGTCGCAGTGGTCATTGCACAGCTCACTACCGCCGCGCCGTAAACATCGGAGCCTGACAGTGAGGTGGACTGGGGAGACTGCAGAGATTGGGAAAGATTGTTTCGAGGGAAAAAACCCTTTACAAATGAGAAAACAAATTGTCTTTTGAAGCCAAGGCGCTTAGGTTGGCAAGATGCTCCTTCAGTGCAGCTCACAGCCAGTCAAATTGAAGCATGACAATGCTGAGAAAGAATAGGAATATTGCCACAAACATCAACTAAATAGAAACTTGCCCCACAGTGAGAGCACAACTAGTGCTACTAATAGATTCCACCATTGTCCACCATTCTGACCCCCAGAGTATCCTTTTTTGGCAAGGCTCCTCCAGAGCAGCGCACAACTCACCTTGCAGTGAACTGTGCTGCAGAATATGTTGGATCACCTCGGTAAACTCATCAGGTTCCTTTCAAAGAAGTCATAATGTGAGAAGCAAAAATACTCTGAGACTCACGGAGACTCACTGAGATCTCTGTGAATTTGGACATTCTAATGATTTGTTTATCTCTGATATCTGTGTTTCAAACACAGTCTGCTCAATCATGTACCATCTTCGGTCAAGTCACATAGTTGCCGTAGGCATGGCAAGAAATCGGCAGCACATCAGCAATAAGACATCGCCTTACCCACAAACGTGGTTAAAAGGTGCCACCAACCAGCACCAAACTGTATCCTATATATATACACACATACATGGACATATTCCGTATGTTAAGTATATATATACACACATGTTATAGGTATTGTACCACATATATATATATACACACAAATGCGCATATTCTTATATATAGCTACATACATTAAATATGTTCTATATAACCCACAAAAATATATTCTATAAACTTTTTATATTTCATTTGTAGAAAAGTTGTAGCTATATCTGTACCTGAAATCTCCTCTTCGACAGATTTTCGCTTGTAGATCTAGTTTATTTGTTTTTTATTTCTCTTATTTATCTGTTATATATATATATATATATTATATCTATTCTCTATATATATATATGTACTATATTATATTATATTGTATTATATTACATTGTATTATATTATATTATATTATACCAAAAATTATATCATATTATATTATATTATATATAGTATATTATATTACATTATACTATACTATATTATACTATATTATATTCTATTAGATTATATTATATCATATTATATCAGATATATCATAATATCATATATATATATATATATTATATACTATATTATATATATGTTATGTATCCATTATATATATATATATATATATTATATATTATTATTATTGTTATTATTATTATCATTATTATTATTACTATATATATATTATTATATTACATATATATATATATATTATATATATAGTGTATCTATTATATATATATATATATATTATATTTGCTACCTGTATGTATATATATGTTATATATTATATATCTATTGTATTAATATATCATATATCTAGTATCTACAGTATCTATTGTATATCTATCATCAATATTATAATACACTACTTATATTAGATATATTGATACGACATTTCATGGCAGCAGAATTAGTGGGAGGACTCCACTAAACGCTATGGACGTCATTCGCATTTTTTTTCGAAGGTAGGAGACGTCGGAAAATAGATGTTGAGATATTGAGCACACATGCCATCTGCTGTGTGTGTGCAATCTCCGCCCCCTTTGGGTTGGTCCAGCTTGCCACAAGGTTCAATTTATAGCCAGGTTGCAGAAGTCCTATTGTCTGTTCGAGTGGACACCTCTCTATGAGCCGCTGCACTATCCGACATGCGTACCTCGATCATGCAGAAGCGCTCCGAAAAAAGAGTCATTGCCAAGTTGCTGCATGCGACGAAGGAAATACAGCCAGTTATGGCTGCCTTGACCCCTCTGAGGTACAACTGCTAATTTCTGTTGGTCAATCTGTGAACAGTTGGTTTAAAGTCTTCTCTTTTAGAGAGAGAGAGAGAGAGTAATCTTGTTTACATTTATCTATGTATGTCTGTGTGCGTGTGTGTCCCTTGATGAGGATGATTCCACTTAGAGGTCGCCCAACATTCGAGAATGCTTCCAAGAGTCTTATGCCTGGCTGCTTGTGAAGCAAGCCGCTGACGCATGAGGACATCCAGGATGAACTGCGAATGTCTAGGATGCAATGCCTGGTGGTACAGAAGTGCCGGAATGTTCCACCAACAGGGCCTGTCAAGCTCAATATGAACCGAGCCCCCCTGCCCCAGCACTCAAGATTGGTGGCCAAGAAGCAAGGATGCATTTCTGCAGTACATGATTGGCATGTGGACAGGAAGCGGCATCCCAGACCTTGGACATCAGGTGGTGTCCCCAAGTTTAAACTTCAAAGCTCAGCAGGATGCCAATGCAACAAAATGGTCAATGGTCATTCCTTAGATATCTATGTCTATATATATATACACATAAAAAATCCTAAACCTTAATGACGACGAGTGACATGGTCTTGAAGTTCAGCAGCTATGCGAAGCTGTGTTTCTTCATCAGCTACATCGATGGCATGCTGAACCTCTCGACATCCCGCTGCATCCTGGGAATATTCCCAAACGCGGCCAAGAACTGTGATGCCCACAGGTGAGTATTCCTTCTTTTGCGGTTTCGCTTCTGCCTTAGCCTTGGAGGAGCTTGCGCTCCCGCTTGTTTCGAACACCTTGGCAGAGACTCCTTTGGGACGCAGATGATCAGGCAAATAGCTGGACCACGGGGCTGTAGCTCCTTGCTCTAAGCGTCCAAGCAAGACCTTCACCGGGAAGGTTTGACGAGCAGGCTCAGTCATCGAAAAACGTGAGCCTTCAAAGCATCACCTGTAAGTGCAAATGCTGCGGACATGGAAGAAATGAAGGAAATGTCTAGTTCGGACAAGGCTCACCATTCCCGGACAGAACTGCTGTACCACCCCAGGGAAAAACCTACGGCTGTTACGTAGTCGTTCAAATGATTAAGGGGAAAAAGGCCACCCAAGTCAGAAATAGTGGAATCTCCAAAAGGGTGCAAGCCAAGTGTTCAAATGCATATCCACCTTACAGCTGCAGACGTCATGAACTTTGTGTGCAATGTGTGCACTTTTTTCTCGCTTGTCTTTCTTTCAGCTTGAAGCTGGGAAAGGGTCTCTCTTGCCGATTGCCTGGGTGCTGTATTGTATTGTTTGCACAAGCACCATGAAGTGTCTCATCACACAGTGTTCTATTTTACGAAAACACAAGGCTTGCGGAAAGCACGGACAACACATTAACTGTCAGTAACTGAAAGGAAAACCCTTGAGCCGTCGCTGAGGTTCCAGCTACAGTGAAGAGCCTTCGCAAAGAGGCACTGAATGACTCGGGTGCCTCAACTTGCCCAGCATGGCCCCAGTGGTGACTGATCGACCAAGCTGGCCGCAACTGTTGGCCAGTCAGGTGATATGATTGAAACACGTTGAACAGGCTCCAGCTCTGGCCTCGTAGGAATCATGACCTCAAATGAATTTTGACGGAACGCCAAAGTTGACACAGGCCAAGCAAGCAGCAACGTTGAATTCTTGGCTTAAGCCCTCGGAGACTTCGAATTAACTTGGCTCCCAAGGAGTTGACTACACCAAAGCCATGGATTGACACATGGATTGACACATGGATCCTGCCGTCCTGCCTCCAGCTCGATACCATTTGTTCTCGGTCTCTGTGGCTTCCACCGCCTTTGAGAAAGGGGGCTAGCACTGGCTATCACTCTGCGCTCACACAATGCCTTGAAAGAAAGTGGAAGTGGTCTCCTAGACTTGGAGACACCCAGAGTTTGGGTACCCATGATGTCTGTTTCCTGCGTCATCCTGAATCCACTGGAAAAGAGGTCAGATTATGTCAGATTATGTCAGATTCAGGCCTGGTTCAAGGCTTTTAGCTCTTGACGACGATGAAGCCGCGCCTCATCCACCTGAGGCGAAGGTCACTATGTCCAGCATGTCTGAACATCAGTGACCAGCGTATCTGAAAATCTGAAAAACATTCCTATACTGCAAGATATCCAATGATTCCGAAATTGATTCTGACAAATTCCATTGATGTCTCGCTGATGTCTCATTGATGTCTGCCAAATATGTAGGGATTTGCCAAGTTTGGCCCCAGATTCAAGGATGAACAGAGTGCCTCAGCCAGGAGCTCGGCAAGCTCAATTTTCGCCTCCTGAGCCAGGTCAAATTGTCAGGCTGTCAGCTGAAGCCGTATAAAGATACACCTTTTTGACTTTTCCGACTTTTCCATATTTCAATGGTTTTCAAGTGCAAACTCTTTAAACATCTTTAAACACTTGAAGACTTGTCTATACTCTCAACTTGTCTCATCTCATTGTCTGTGACTTCAGCGCTTTCGAATGCCGTCACCGGAATGCGTTGGCTCCGCCTTGAGGGCCTCTGTCTCTGGGCCATCGCGCGCCCATTCACGCACGCAACCCTTAGAGACAGTTCGTTCTTGCTGCTATTGGAAAGCCATCGGACCAGTGCCAACGGGATTGAAGAACCACATAGAACAATCATAGAACCACATAGAACCACTCCCCAATGATACCAATGGGCCAATTGGAAGAAGAATTAACAGCTTTGAATTCAAGTCAACTTACAACGTGCCCATCAATCCACGCAACCTGCTTCAGATCTAGAGCCTAAGGTAAAGGATACCCAGCGATAGAGCACAGCTCCTTCGGAGAACTATGCTCAAATGGTCCAACGACGTCCAACGCTCCAGCAGTCCAACCTGAACAGAACCTGAACTATGCGCCCCGACGGTCGCAAGCTGTGTCTGCCTAGCAGCTGCAGCTGCAGCTGCAGCGTTGGCAGCGTCCAGCTGCTCACGCCTTAGCCGTTTAGCCACTCCATGTGGGACAGGATGGGACAGGAAAACTGCATCAGCATTGAATCTTCATCGCCATGCAGCGCGTGGTATGTCGCATATGTTGCATTGTTAACTACACTTTTCCCAACTGTGCGAAGCTCGAAACAGTCCTTTCAAAACTGCATGAATACTGAGGCCGTGTGCTCTTCAAGCTGTGCTTCTCTCTGTTCTTTCAAATGATGGTGGTGCTCCTTCGATTCAAAGGACAATCCGTGGCACATGGAAAAACCACAGGCGACGGCCCTGCCTTCAGCGTCTGAAGCGCCCGACCAGCAGCAGCGGCACGAGCTTCTGAAGCAGCTCGAGTGCCTGTGCTGCGCCGGACTGTTGAAGTCAACCAACAGTAATCAGCAGAATTCAGCCGAAGACACATCTGAAGGTTTGGATTTGAGGTGTCTCAACATATTAGTGGCTGCACCTGCAGAGATGTCTACCAGTCGCTGCTCCTTTTTGGTGCTCAGAATACATCAGACTTGCAGAAAAATGCATTGCAGCGAAAATAAAACATGTTTCACGACAGTGTGAAATGTAAAAGAGCTTACTGTCCTGCGCAGAAGCTGCAACTACATACGACAAGTTACGACAAGCTAATTCCGATCAGAGGCTCCTTGGAAATCTCCCGCGGCAGTTCCAGCAGAGCGGCTTTCAGCGCCCGAAGGGCCTCTGCACCTGAGATCAGCAGAGTGGTTTGTTGAAGCCATGGCTCGCACAGGGAAGAGCCCTAATGGCAAATTAATCAAATTACAAAGCATGAGATTCAAGAAGAGTATGAAAACTCTTGATTGGCAAGAGATCGGTCCTCCAAGACAAGCGATCTGCCCACACAAACTAGTTGTCAGCAAAAACTGCAATCTCAGAAGCATGATCACAAGTTGGGAATCTGACATTGAGCCCAAGCATTCGCAAGTGGATTCAGGCTATTTATGTTTGATGGTTCAGGTTTTTCAAGCTAAACCGGCTAAACCATGCTAAACCTATGCCTATGTATTAAATCGCACTGTACATTCAGTTCCTCTGCTTGGCATTTCAACCCAACCAAAATCCCTAGATAGTGCGTTCTGCACCGGAATTTGGTAAGAATATTATATTTTGTGGTAAGGGATTTACGCCGCCAATGTTACCTGTTTACTTTGCAACACCCGACGTAAGCACTGTTTTCATCAAGCCTTCGTAAGTGATACCAAGAGACGGCCGTGACGCTTCCCCTGCTCCTCTTCCAACTGCACCTGCATCAGCTGCCCCGTATCTGCCATGTATCTGGCCGCTAGGCATTCAGCATTTAACCAGCGCTCAAAAACCATCTCCACAAGTTCGATCCATCGTGCTTCAGCCTGCAAATCCCTTGCCACCTCTTCAAGGCCTGTCCATCAAGTAATGTCCGAGATTTGGTGCCAAGTCAGGTGCCAGCTTTTGGGTGTTCGATTCTTGACATTTTTGACATACCCACACCTGGGCCATCTGGCAAGCCTGGGCGGCCATCGTACAGAATCGAACCGAATCCAACCCGTCTCGGTACAGCAAGTCTCCCTTCAGTGACATAAAACAACTGCTGACTTTAAAAAAACAGCCGGTTGTTATCCATTCTGACTGTGATAAGGGGATGATAGAACCCAGTTCTTCACCATTTAACTAACTTCTAAGTCAAGAAAAACCATGAACCATCATGAACCACTCAGTTTTGAGCTGGCCATAAAGGTGGCAACCTCATCTGCTGTCCGACCTGAGGCATCAACCAGTAGGGCCAATTACTTGAGACTGACCATACTATGTCGATCTATGCAGCCTTGAATGTTGCACCACAGAGCTCATACTTTTTTCATTTTGTTTCAGGACCAAACTATACCAAACTAGGGTTCCTAGTGTTTTTATGTTTTTTTCCTTCACTCCAGCTTCATAACAACCACGGTTCCCAGCAAACATGTTCGGCCGGCTTCCATGGGTACCTTCTCAACTGAGCCGTAGGCCGGTGACTAAGAGTCCAGGTCCCGAAAATCCTGTGGTTCCTGCGCCCAAAACTGCCGTTGGTTCGCCGTTTCACCGTTCAGAATTCCACTCCGCTTCACATGGCACACCTGGAGAGCTTTCCGGAGGACTGTGCGATGACCTCACTTAGAACGTCCTGTTTGAATGAAAGGGTTCTGCAGGAATGGGAACAGTTCACCCGGTAGGTCTGCAACTCTTGTCTTTTCAAACAATTACTTTTTGGGATCCTTTCGGATAGATGAGCAAAGGCATGGCATGAATTTGATTCGTGCAACTGCAAAAACGAGGAGCAATGTCACAGAAAGGTTTCAAACGGCACCGAGATAATTTCACATCCACATCAGGGCTTACAAGCGTGGAGCTTGTTCTGAGATCTGACCAAGGTCAAAACGCGGCACTGGGCTGTGAAGGAGACGAAGGTTCAAAGCCTGCGCACCGACTCCCAGAGTACTGCTGACACATTGGAAGTCTCCAACAAATCACCGAAGTTGCGGTCTGCTGCATATCTGCTGCATATCCTCTCACAGCTTTGGACTTGTGCTCTGGATGTTGTTTAGTGGACTGCTGGCTGTTCTTGGCTTACCAGCTCTGCGAAGTACAGGAACCGTCTGACCTTACAATTTTACTGGCGTCCAGGATTCAGTTGGCCAAACGGCGGCCTCGTTCATCTGAATCCCTTCTCCTTTCGCCATATCTGCCGTAGCTTTGTACCTCTTGCTTACTTGTCAAGCCATGTCGTGACCAAATCTCCAATTAATCTTTATAACGCTAATGAGCCAATGATCAATCTGTGCTGCATGTAGACTGACAGAGCCGGAACTTTATGCAATCCACTGGGTTGTCAGTGATTGGCCCTGCGCACATCAGCATAATACGTAGGAAGCGTTGGCATCTCTCCCGTCATGGCGCCTCCAGAGTCTGCCGTAAGGATCGTAAGGATCGTAAGGTATGAACAACTCAGCAGCCATTTTACTCCGCTTCGGAAGAGGGATTGCTTCTTAAGGTGCTTTGGCTTCACACGCCTACTGCCCATGGGTCTGTACTCATAGGCGGAAGCGGTTCCAAGGAATTGTCCACCTCAAGAAACAAGGAAAGCTTGTGTAACGCCATGGGACCGTTTAGCCCTATATTCCAAGAGAGGCATGGAATAGTTTTCAATAGCTGTGACTTCAAGGGAACCAGGCTGGTAAACCTCAGGTCTGCACCAGCTGTCCAATGGCTTCAGAAATGACCTGCTTTTTGAATCTGTTTCGGTCTGTTTCGAATTGTTGGCAATCATTTGCTTTGTATGTTTTAAAGCTTTGTTCCCACCTCACCAGCAGCCACTGGAGCACGGGCCTGCCATTGAGAAAGGAGGCCATGGATAGACTAGTCGGAAAATGCACGGAGATCAAGTAAGAAAAAAGAGCCAGAAGCACCACACTTCCCAGAAAATTGCCCTCAAAGTGTCGACGTTCAATTTCATCACCTTAAAGCTATATGCAAAGCCCGGTCAATGCAAAATGTGTGCGCTGTTGCAGGAAATATGAAGCTCAAGAACAAACCTTGTTGTGATAATTGTGATATAGCTCCCTTTTCTCCGTTGGGCCATTGCAGCTGCTTCCCAACCAACAATGCCATCTTGGCCACCGTAGAGCCTCGAAGCACTGGTGTGCAAGAACGGACAATGGCTCTTCAATCAGGATTTTGAGGGTGCGACCAAAGCTGAACGGCTAAATATCTAGATCAACAAGACAACACCGGCAGTGTGGGCGTGTGGGCTAGGATCCAAAGCTCTAGGCCAAGTGATCCGTCAATAAAGAAATTCTGTTTGCCAACCTGAGTGGTCAGTAGCATGTGATAGCATATGGGTTTGCTTTAAAATGGGGTACAGCAATTCCTATCATCATATTCCCAATTATATAAATGAAATTTAAAGATATTTAAAGTATATATATATATTACAAGATATTATACTGCCATTTGGGGGTACTGACCCCAATTGCAAACACACCATGACATCACCATAACCAAAAACGATGATGTAGCTGTGCCACAGAAAGAGGCAGCGATCGATCTTCTCCTGCAGCCAGCTTGGTGCAGCCCTGGAGTGCTCCAGTAGAATGGAGGTCATGTCATACACGCCCTGCTCGTTGCCTTCGAATCCCCAGTTCTCGAGAATGGGTCGTTGGACCTGACCACACCATTAAAAAAAAGCTTGCTTTGCCACGGCCACTTCGGAGCTCAAACCATGTTTGATCATGTTTGTATATAACAAAAAAATGTTGTGTGTGTGTGTGTCATGAGTCATAAGGTCTAAAGCTGTTTCGAATGCGCCAGAGCTTCTTACGATTTTTTTTTCTGCATCATGACCGTCACGAGCCTCAAAGGCCACATCCTGCAAGCGTTCAAGAAACTTCTCTCGATCAGCGCACTCTTCGCAACAGCGCTTGAGAAGCTCTTGGAACCAGGGTTGGGAATAGCCTCTCGCCAGCTCATCCACAAAGTCTCCTGTGAGTGTAAGTGTCAAATCCTGAGGGGCAAGAAACTTGCTGAATCGCAATGTTTTCATGCATTGTACATGTTTGATGTTTGACGGACTTCTGCGAGAGTCAACCCATCTGGCCACGCTTGGAACTCCATGTTCTTTCTTGCATTGAACACAGTGGAGCGACGACAACAACTAAGGCTCTAGCAAAAGTTCGTTCCAGTGGCACCACTGGTATCTCTTTTGGCTCACTGCCATCCACTGCCCAACTCGGCCGCTCTTTGGCTGCATTCTCATCCATCAAGTTTGTCTCCTGGGAATTCTGATGCCAACAGATGCAACTTGGAAAATGTAAAACCAGTGGAGATGTGACAAGAATTCTGCATCATTGACTTTGGAAAGATTTCCGACCTCCACCCCGCCCCAGGGCTTTCCAGTGCCATTACAGTGAGCCAGCGCTCCTCGGCACTGGCTCTCTCTGTGCGGTGTCGTGAAGAGGGTGAAGATGTTGCAGGCACATAGGATGAGTTGAAGCATCCACGGCGATCCAAATGCCTTGCTTGAATGAGGCGCTCCTGACATCAGCCAAACGGCTTTGACATGTGCACATTGGGTGAAACCCTTTTCGAATCATGCAAAGAAACTCTGCATACGCTCCTGCTCTTCCAAGAGCTCCCCAAGTACATCTCGGTGCCTCATTCAGTGTCGGATTCTGAAGGAGTTGAAGGCAGTGTTCCTCTTTAGATGGGAAAACCACTTGTCGCAAAACTACGCAAAACTTGTAATGGAAGGCAGTCGGCTTGTCCACCTCGGACACACCCTGCATTGGATAGCCACCCGTTTGCTGCTTCCAATCAGAGTCATCGACCTCATTGGCAATTCTTCGCCTCCAGGTCGGTACAAAAAGAAACGGTCAACATTAGAAATTAGAAATATTTAGAAATGATGTTGTAAGGAAACAAGAGACAGCATTAAAGGAGAACCGAAACAAGAAAATTGGTTCAAGCCCTCCTTGTTGGCCCTTCAGCTTTGCGCGCGACCTCCCTCTCATCAGGCAACTGCGGCTGCACAGATGTATCCAGCACGGCTCCAGTAGGAGTGGCAACAAAGCGTGTTGCACTCTCCCCCGAGAACATGTGCATTACTTTTGCAATCAGTTCCAAACTCTCGTCAGTTTCTTCCGTTGTAGCTGTACTCAGAGCACACTTTGCGCAGAGTTCACTGTCGCAAGTGCTGCATCCAAAAACAACTTCTCCAGGTTTTTGCATCAGGTCGCAGTTGTCGCACAAGGCTGCACTTCTGGCGATGACATAGCCTTGCAACATGTGAGCGAACAAATTCAGTGGGATAGTTATGTGATTCACCACATACTCCACCGAATTTGCGTGGAATAAACGCCAGTTGGTGCTCTACAGTTCATAGTGCATCATCGAAAGCCTTGAAGAGGAGTGCATATGCTGGTAAAATGGGCAAACATCGGCAAACATTACTCTTTCCATCTCTTCCTATCTCTTCCCTATATCTGTTCATTTTTCTCCCAAAAGGCCAGGGAACAGCACAGCTGATGACCTTCGGAGCAGCTCCGTTTGGAGAAGAGCAAAGCACTCGGCACCGCTAAGCGCTGCGCAGGACCTGCATCCAAGGGCTCCAAGCGATCGCTCACCTGGGAGGTGAAACCAGGCCTCAGTATCAGTCATTGTTTGTCGTAAAATGCCATCACTCGTATCACTCACATCAGTCATATGGGGATGGGTCAAAACCCTGGTACCTAGTGAACCCCAAAATAGCTGGTAAATGGATGTGAATAACCCACTAAAAATGTATCTATAGGTATTGACCCATACCCATATGACTGATCATATCAGTCATACATAAGTGCAATGCAATGCATGGCAATGCATAGATGTACACACAAGCAACCAAGCGTTGTTTTTCTGTCCTGGGCACCCCTTTGAGCAGGATCCTTTTCAGTCTTGTAACTACGAAAATCTCAAAACTTCCATCATCCTTTTCAGGATCCTCTAAGATCGAAGCTCATCTGCCCCATCACTCTCTCGTGACAAGCCCAGCAAGTCTCGTTCCGCCTTCAGGCGAAGTCTTAGTTTTTTTAAATAAATCTGTAAACCACTACATCATCAAAACAATCAGTTGAACCTCATCTAGGTCTTCTTGTTGAGGTCCTGCAACAAGGCAAGAAAATCTCAGTACTTACAAGTGCAGTTAGCAATTGATGCTGCCTGTCTGGATGAAACGTGACTCAAGAAAATCCAAGTGCTCCAATGATTTCAGAGGATTTTCTCCAGATGCACATGGAACTTCTGTTGATGCACTCTTCAAACAAAGGATGTGTGCAGGTCCTGCACAGTGTTTTGATCTGCTTTCTCCCTGCTCTGTCTTTGCTGTTCGGCTTGGGTCTTTCCGCACCTGTTTTCGCGACGCAAGAAATCTGCACAAAAAAAACAGGAACAGCTGTTCAAACAAACAGAATTTCACCAATCGAATGCCTCACAGTACAGAAAGTTTACCAGCTCAGTAGCTTGGCAACTCTAACATCTTAAAGTAATCATGAATGGCTTAGGATTTCAACAATATAGCACTGGTACTTGTCTGTGGGTATGGGCTCGGGGTCGAAACCTATGATTTACACCTCCGAATTCTCTCGGCCTGCAATTTGGACCCATTCCGTATACCCATATTTCTATACACCATCTATACCCATATTTCACATATTGCATGGCTACAGACCTCAGTTTGCAGCATCCGCATTGATCCGCATTGCACGGCATTTTTTTTTTTTAAAAAGACTTCGTTGTTGCGATGGACTGCTTCAGCCAACGCTTCTGGACTGACACCACGGGATCCAGACACCACTTCAAGCACCTGTCTCATCTGACAGGGTTCACAGCGGTCCTTCGGTGCATTTTAAGCGGGTTTTGACATGTTTCAACACCAATACTGCCATTGTTTGATGACTTAAACTTCTTGTTGATCCATTGCAAGCACACTCATTTTTGAATGTCCCCAAATGTCTTGAGAATTCAGTGGCACAAGGCAGGTCAACGGCGTATATTGTCATCTTATCAAAATCTCAAACTGGTGTACTACCTCCCTGCCTATGAATACTATACGCCAAAATGATATTGCTATGAGAAGTGTGTGAAAGTAAAGAGATGTAAAAAGAGCGTTTAAAAAAATAAAAGAAAATCCATCCAAAGCCAGTCCTTGATACATTTGCCCTCTTCCCACTTCTCAGGCTTCTTGACTTCATCCCAAGTCGTCTGTATGTACCCATGTCCAGCATGGCTAGCCTTGATACCACACCACGGTGCATCAGTCTCTAGGAGGATAGAATCCTCTGGAAGTTGTTTCACCATCTCCAAGTTCTCTGCAGTCTTCAGAGAGCATCCATTGATCCCAATAAAGAATCCAAGTTGAATAAAGCTGTGTGCATCTTCAATGTTTCCATCAAAACTGTGCACAACTCCAGGGCATGAAGGCAGTTCAGATCGAGCTTCTGTCAAAATCTTTAAAAGATCTTTTGCTGCATCACTTGTTCGACAGTGTAAAAATAGTGGCTTTTGCAATGGGATTGCTAGATCAGCCAATTGTCGTTGGAAGTACTTCAACTGAGTTTCTCGGGGGCAGAATTGCAATCTGTCATAATCCAGACCGCATTCTCCCACAGCCGTACAAAAATCACCAGCCTCTTGCGCAACCATCAGCAACTGCTGAAGATAAGACTCGGGATCTGCAGCAACTGCTGAATCCTCGAACTCGCAGCAGCGAGTTGGGTGGACTCCTACTGTGCAGCAGAGTTCTGGCATCTCAGATCTCTCAGGGGAACCATAGGAACGGCAAAGCTTCAATGCATCGCGACTCTCCTGCAAAGTACCAGCAGTGACCATCAGCTTGCTGACACCTGCTGAGAGAGCTCTTGCAAGAACTGCCGAAAAGTCTGCAGGATGCCTTTCCTTTTCGCGGTAGATGCCTTGAAACATGGGGTCCAACATGTTGGCACCAATGTCAACCAAAGGAGCTAGGCCACTTGTGGTACTTGTGGTTTCCTTCGTTTCCTTCATTCCCTTCGCTCCCTTGGCTTGCATCGCAACGGGCGCAACGGGCGCAACACGAGCAACGGGAGCAACACGTGAAGCCCTTTGAGAAGTGTAGCACCTCAAGCCTCGTGCCACATCATCCACCAGAGCCAAAGAGACCATGACTCGAATGACTCGAGCAAACTTCACAAGTTTGCGCCGCATCCAAAGGTTCAGAGTTGTTTCGGAGGTTTTTTAGTAGAGAAATATATACGTTTCAGATCCCTGTACATATCATGCGTGCCGAAAACCTGTATAGATGTCCATGCCATGCTGTGCTTGCCTAAATGCGATGTGCTCTAGTATGTTCAATCCGAATCAATTGCAGATGCTAAAGAAAATCGCTGGCTAGCAATGATCACGTGCTTGTGCGACTGTAAAATGATGCCCACATGCTCACCACCACAGAGTATGATTGCAGATGACATCTCGACTTTGAGCCAAGTTCGGCTATTCATGACACATGAATCCTGGGTTGTTCCAGGTCGGCTCCACTGAGACGTGTTATAAGAAGTACCACAAGGAAAACAGAAATTGACAGGTTGTGGACTGTTCAGCTACAACTGGTTCAGCTACAAACCATCAGAGGCACCTTGACCTTGGCCTTGCTCTTGGGCTTAGCTTTGGCAAACTTCTCTCGCAAATAGCTGTCCTTTGTGCCATGACGGAATTGGTCCTTTGACAAGAGGACTGCATATAAATGGTATAAGTACATGCCATAATCATATACTATATATGGGTGTATAGATGGATAGTCTATCCTGGATAGTATTTAATCGTATTCAGACTGTATTCATCTATTTGAACGATTTTGAACGTGTACACATGAATCCACAAAGCCAGTGTTTTGTCGCAATTCCAAGCGTCCGTGTTCTCTGACAGGCACTCATTGCCGAGGCTAAACAGGCTGCCAACCATGGGACAAAATCGGACAAACACAGCGGGCTGGGTCAATAGCTGCAGCAATGCTGCAGCAAACCTCTCGTGCTTTGGCTCATTCCCGGTACACCTTCTGTGTGGTAATCTAAAACACACAAAAAATCACCTGACACCAGTTCTAACATGTTCTAACCAATGAGTTCTGCAAGCATGATGATCTGAATATATCTCTCTGTGAAGATGCTTGAGTCTTGAGCAGTTTCTGGTGGGAAGACACGCAAAGCAGCAACAGCAGTCCAGAAGAGAGCAAAGAGATCCTACTGTACTCAGAGAGCAAATGCTCCAAGATGCTCCAAGCAAATCTACAAAGTATTCTTGAGATGCAAGCCCCAATCGTTCATGGCCCGAACAGCAGTGTTCGGGGCACCCACCTGCCAAGGCTTGTAAATGTTCTGCGGGCCTTTACATTTGAAAAAATCAAACCATTCCAAGGCCAACTAACGCTTGGTGAATATTGATGCTCGGAGAACTCTTAGAAAAAAAGGCTTAGCTCCAGACAACGCTGTGAACAAAGTTCCCATCAAAATGGCGCCGTTCAAACTCATCGCCCCATTCCTTGGATCGTTCCCGATTCCCAATGCCATAAGAACGGCTCGAAGATTGCCCCGGCATCATCGCGGCTCTTGTTTGAGACGCCGGCGTTCATCTTCTGCCATGTGTTTCGCAGCACTCCTCCAGCCTCAAAACATCAAGTCATTGCTGGCCTCCAACGCTAGGCTACCAGTCGGCCGAGGGCACAGCTGACCAGCGACGCTCCCCTTGAACCTCTTCAGTCCTGGTGAGCAGAACAAAAAGACTGCAAAAAGTCGAAGGTCGGGGGAGTCAGCACACTCCAGTCCTTGCGCCCGCCATTGTTTAACAATGGTGATTGCAAAGGTGCACACTAGAAATTGCATCAAGGGGCGCTACCGCATGGCACGCAAGGAAAATTGAAGCTGATCTGCTTGGTCAATAGCATTGTATAGTGCCTGATAGGAACAGCCAGAAATTATATGATTTTGTAATTTTACCTATGTAACTGATTTGATCACATGTTCCTCTGTTGACGAGCGTGATGGTGTTTGGGGTGGACAAATTTCGGTAAAAAAGTTTGAAACGGTGTCAGTCAACCCACAAAGCATCATTTCCCTGTGACTACTATGGGCTATGGTTGAAATTGCTATGAACTAAAGGCCGAAGTCTGCCAAGTGCTGCGATCCACAAGTCAGGCGAGAAGGAGCCACTGAAATTCTACATTCTACAATTACTGGAGCTCTAGCAAGATGCTGACCTTGGACATCATTATATACTTGACATGATGTCAACCAAGACTGCAAGCCCAGGCAATTTCTCCAAGGAGTCATGCAAAGTAGACTGCAGTCCACGGCCTGCAGGTGAAACGGGCCCGCAATTATGTTCACACCATGCGTGGCGCTTTTGCAGCACGCAATACCTCAGAGTGCACAAATGTTCTGAAAGAAGTAGAGCAACAGACGCGCACCTTTCACCAACATTCTACATACCCCAAAAAAATAGCCAGCTCGCATACGCGGGCCAATAGGGCCACAGTCTATGTTCTGATCTGAAGTCCAAGAGGCCTGTTCAGCATGTTGCTGCAGTAGGGTAGATTTTCCCTCAGAACGATGAATGTGTTTTTCATAGGCCAACAAACCAATGCATAGGCATAAATCTGCGTCGCTTCTTAGCCCTTGGATAAGGCCTTGCCTACGGATCAGCAGTTCACATGGTCTTTCCCATCAAACCCTCAGGCACACACTACAAATGCAAGGCCGTCGATCACTTCTTGGGAGCTTGGAGCATGGCTTCCAGTTGCTCCTGCCCAGCTGTAACCCCGAGCGGCAGAAGCAGCAGTGTTACAGGAGAACATGTCGCGACTTAAAAGCACAATTCATTGAACCAACTCTGCGTCCTTCCGCTGAGCATTCATCTTCTTCAGAATTTCTACCTCAAGGACACAATCACTTGGACTTCAGTTCAGGTTTTCTCGGCATACATCTGTGCAGAAGTGCCTCTTCCTTGTGCTTCCTCTCTTCTTGCTCACGTCGCTCTGCCTCATGCTTCTCAATCTGAGTGATCTTGTTCTCCAATTCCTCAGTGACAGCTTGAGTACAAGCCCAAGGATTGATGAAAGTAGGTTTGCTGTGTAGATCACCTCGACCTCATCTCGAAGCTTCTTGTTGGCCACTTGCAAATCCTCGCAGTTTGTGCTGGCTGAAAGAGGTTCAGAAATTCAGAGGAGTTTATACAGGCGATTCTTAAAAGGCAAGCCGATGGCAGTTTCAAAACAAGTTTGAAAGACAAAGCACCGGATTGTCTAAGCTATTTCTTTAAAGGATGCCGCATGCGACTGTTGGATTGTTGCCTGTCAACCTCTGCCCTGCCTTCATCTTCTTGTTGTGCTGGTTGCGGCGCTGCTCTGCTTGCAATGCCTAGCAAATCAACCAGCATCGATACAGAACGCGTTTTTTAATGCTTCAAAACGGAGCTCTTTAAGAACTCGAATGTCTGCAGAAATGCTAGATCCACACGGCCCAGTAGGAAGCTCCAAATGGACACAGAATTGGTCCAGCCCATGTTGGCTCAAAACTGGAAACATGGTCTGAAACATGGGTTTTCTATAGCCTGCAAATATGCTCTGAAACGGGGCCAGGTGATGCTTTGTTTGGAAAACGTCTGTATCAAGAACATCTTATTTTATCTAGACGTCGACTTTGCGAGCTTCAAAAATCGTTTTCATAAGGTAAATTGGTCCATAATATCCATAATGTGCATTTCCCTGTGATTGCACATCTTTGGGAAGGTACGCTTCAAAGTGGTGGGTGTTGTTGGCACTATGGTTTTCTCCAGAACCGTCCAAAATGAGCCTCACTGTGCTAAGAAATATTGCCGACGGTCCCCACAAGAAATGCTGAATTTATACCCGCTCCAATGTAGGAAACGGGATCATTCTGAAATGATCCGAAATATTGATCATGTATTGATCATGTGTCCCTCCCGGGAGCTCAACGTCTGACCCCAGTGAGATGCTTCCACCATGGCCTTGCGCATTCCAAATGCGATGGAAGACTCGTAGAGGCTCTGATACGCGCAAATCGTCATCCTGCAAAATTTGTTGATTTACACCTACTTCATCTACAAGGGAACTAATGCGATTTTGGTTCATGTCCGGAGACATTTAGGTTCCTGATTTCATCTCTGACTCGCAGCAGCAACAATCCACGTTCCGCACAAATGATGGTGACCTGACAAATAAGCACACTCAAAAAGAACGGTACTGCCTTCAATTTGATGTTTTTAAATTGAAAAAAAACAATTCATTTGGCAGCACTCTGAACCTGTCGGATGAGTTCATCGAAGCACTGCGAATACAGTTCCTTAGTTGATCATCATGAATGACTTTTGAATGCAAACATTGGTGCATTGCTAAATCAGATGCAATCTATCTCAAATGACTCACATTTGACTCAAATGACTCAAATTCGCCTCACGGATGGGACAAATGCCAGTCTCACGAGCCTAGACCAAAGAGACACGATGCGGAAAAATATGCACGGCGTCACAAGCACACAAACCCTGTCGATTCGCCAATCAATTTCCCTCGACATTTTTTCCTTCAGGTTTAGCAACAAGTTCCGCACCAGCTATGAAGAAAGGTGCAAACTGATGTTTTCCGACTAATTTGTCATGTGGCAAGCCTGTCTTTGTTGCAACCATTTGTCAAGGTCCTCCTGCAGGTTCACAACATCTGCACCTCAGCTGTAGCGAAAATATCCCTCCCCTGCATCTTTAACATCAATTCGGTTGTGCTCCCAACGTGTGGCTGGTGTGCTCGATACATACTGCACCTCAGAATCACTCAACGAGTCTTTGATCTCAACAAAACCAACACCGTAAACACATATCAAACGAAAAAAACTACAAGGGCTCACCCAAAGTTGATCCTCCTGAGTCCATTCTCTTGGTGGAAGAATGGAATTCAGGATGTCCTGTCACAGTCGCAGCTGTCTCTTTGATTTTGATGTTTATCAATAATATGTTCAAAAAAATCCGTCTCTTTCATCAAAACCATGCCTCCGTCTGAGACATCGCAGGTTGGGCATTTTTTTTTCTGTCCTCACAGATCCGCAAACAATGCTGGTTTTCACCTTACAACATGTTGAACATGTTTTAACGCAAAAATAGAAACTGCCAATTTCATGTCACACATTATGTTTGGTACATTTATACAATTTATAAATCACATTCATTTGACGTTTCGGTCCTTGTTTTTTTTACCTTTCGCAGCGCCCGTGGTGCTGATCAGAATGGGAGTGTTGTACCTGGTTCCACATAATTCAAAAACTGAATCAATGCAAACAAGTCCATTTAAAATGAAATTTGAAGTCCTTTCCACGTCTGCGCACTTCACCAATGACGCTTGCATCTTGGCCTCATACAAATGTCGTTCTCACAACGCATGGGGCCATTTCTTGGATGCACATGTCAATTGAAAACACCAAATGAGCAAAGGCGCTGCACACCCGTTCGCGCTGATGTCTGGAAACAACAGCTACGTTTCAACACAACCTTCAAGCCGAAAATTAAATTGATAAATTGTTTTTCGTTTTTGATTTGAAAATACCCAACAAACAACCAAAAACAAATGCATTTGAAATTTGATTTCCTGCCACGATTGTCAAATTCAGAAAAAACGGTGTTTTTGTTTCGGCCAAAAAATGGGTAGTTTTGCGTCATGTTTCTTCAAACAAAAATGTTCGCAATACGTTAACATCAGTCCCATGTTTTTGACAACCCAATCCAACCAGAAAACAAAAATTTTATAGTGATTAAATTGAGTTTGAAAAAATTGGCAAACCGTGCACATGTCTGGTGAAATGGAAGGCACTCGGAAAAATGGGTCCTGTTCTAATGAAAAAACATGTCGACAGCTGCTGAGATGGAATGCGTCCCAAAATTTGCTGGAATGAGCGCAGTGCAAGAACCATCATGTATTTATTTTTGCTTGCATCATTAGGCTGCACACCTCATTATCTTCCATCGACAAATTTCAGACCATGAAACTGCGATAATACCCCATGCTACGTTTCAGTCTCATGTGAGCATTCATGTCATGCTCAACTGATCAAACGACTCATGTGGTAGGGCTGCGCTCTCACTTTTTGTCGTTTGGGATTTGATCGGCTGAGTTGGTCGCGTTTTGGTTTTGGGTAGGTTTCCCAATAGACCAACTGAAGAACTGCAAGACCACTTGGTCACGAAAAAGTGGACGACCGACTCCACTGTGATCACATGATCACACTTGATGTCCAGATCATGATGGGAATTTTCCAGTTTCACTGAAAACTTGCAACAAAGTCCCTCGGATGACTTGAATGAGGTTTTGTTCGTATTCTTCGAGGGCTTCCAAAGCACGTAACTGGAGTTGCAAAGCCCGATGGAGGGCGTACTTGCTTTCCATCAAGAAAGACGGAAGATCATCATGAAGCTGGGCAAAGTTGTGAGTCTGATCTCTGGTTCGCGCAATGGAGCTCTCGAAGGTCGAGAAGTGCGCTGATGTAATGACGAAATGGCAAGTCGTCATGGATGGACATTCCAATGGAAGGGTTCCCAGGTCTGGGACGAAAAATTGCAAGAAAACATGTAAGACATGTTCGAAGGAAGTTCAGAAGTCAAACTTCCGACAATATGGACACATGAAAAGCAGAGATGGGAAGAGTCAGAGAAGAGAAGAGAAGAGAAGAGAAGAGAAGAGAGGAGAGGAGAAGAGAAGAGAAGAGAAGAGGAGAGGAGAGAAGAGAAGAGAAGAGAAGAGCCGAGGAGAGGAGAGGAGAGAAGGGAAGGGAAGAGAAGAAGAAAGAAGATCACAAAAGAGAAAGTCCCAGAAGAAAGAAGATCCAGGTGTGCGAAAAAGGTAGGAAAGTCGCGAAACACTGTGTTTTTCCAATGATTTGTGGCTCTGGAGGGTCGAAAAGTAGGCTCGCTAAAGCGGCGGGTGCGGAGCCAGCTGGCCAGATGAGAGATGAAAAATT
>Ga0126342_10002573_pt1 | contig 28578 bp, 24 predicted proteins | sample Cyp1metagenome_FD_92528 | JGI IMG/M metagenome (GOLD analysis project Ga0126342, IMG submission 92528) | Coral microbial communities from Lord Howe Island, Old Settlement Bay, Australia - Cyphastrea 1 metagenome | ecosystem: Host-associated > Invertebrates > Cnidaria > Coral ... | reverse complement strand
GGGTACGACAAAGCTCCATGCTAGGATTCTACGGGGAAAGGGTGTGCAGAAGAAGAAACCAACCATGTTCACTGTGGGAAGCTCAACAAGCGCAACTTTTGTCCTACCAGTGTATACCCTCTGGTTATTTCACATAGCCATGGGAAATGGCCCATTTTTGGATGGTTTACCTATTAAAAATGGTGATTTTCCATGGCTATGTTAGTCATAACCATGGCTATGACTAAGGAAAAGTACCCTGACACACGGGTCCCACAGCCTTCCCACGCTCGCCTCAAGACCCAGCCATTCGCATCGGTGCCACCAGCACGGTGCCAGGTCAAGAAAGCTGGGTCCTGGGCAAATGTCATTGGATTGGTTTAAGGGAAAATCTACAGGAGACCATGGTTTTTACCATCAAATATAGGGCTTTCCTGTAAATTTTCCCATCATCCAATTCTATGAAAATGAAATATGGATGGAACTTAAGGACAACTTTTCTTAGTATTTGTGAATTACAAGCCTTTTTCTGCATCCATTTACAATGGGAAAAAGAGTTAATTCTGTGCTGAACACGGTAGAAAATTTATGAATATGAATTTATATAATATATATATACACTGGCATTGTATATACATATATATACACATATATATATACATATATATATATACATATATATATATACATATATATATATATATACGATTGGTTCTATATGTGGATTTCTAGATGAACAATATTTGAGAGCAACTGAGACGAAGAAATGGGTGGCCTGGTTTGGAATACTGTTTACACCTTTTTTTGCCCGTCGAGCCTTGCTGGTTACCACTCAATTCATCAACGAGTGGGAAAAAGAGATCATTCGTCTTGCCATGCCGAATTCTTGAAGGGAATTGAAAAGGCATGTGTGGAAAAAAACGCACTCAAGCAATCAAACTGGTTGTAAGCGCATGTGCCAGAAGTCCAATGTTTTATTCATTCTTTTGTTCTACATGTTACACCTGCACAACACACTGCAGTTAGAGAGGAAACCTCTCTCAATTGAAGCTCACGCGGAAAACGGGTTTGGTCAAACACAAAGCAAATTTCAAAGGACATGACCTAAGGATAACTGGCACGTGCTGATCATACTTGATGGCATCTTGCCATGTTTATGTCAAAAGTTCTACAATGTTCTACACATATCATGATTCCAAGCACCATCAAACGGACATGGAACCAGAAACTTACCATACCATTGTGGTCATGGCGTACCGGTTGCCACATGTTACCACCATGTCATTGCGTGGCCCTGGTCGGTCCTTGTGCACGTCATAGTTCTGCGAGGGGCTGGCGCCAAACTCTCTTAGGATTGAGGCTGCAGACATGCCTGGATCACTGTGTGATGGATGAACGCATTTTGCTTGGCTTGTGATATATTAAATGATGGTGATTGAGTATGACATATTTCAATGTTGCTTGTTGGTTGATATTATTGGAGGGAATCTGAACATACCCCTGGTTCGGATTGGTTTCACCATCGTTTGCTACACATACCTACATCTTATCATCTTCCCGACAGCTCATGTTTCTGCCTTTTTTGGCAAACGTGCCTTTTTGGTCCAAGAGGCGACTTTGCCTGACCACAAACGTTTTTGCAATTCTTCCGAAAACTTTAAACACGCATTTCTCAATAGGTGACTTTACTTTGCCAAAAGGTAGTCATTTCACAGAACTATGGAAATCATTTTTTTGAATAGGTACATCACTGTTAAGTGGGTCATTTAGCTATGTTAAAAATCAAGATGGTATAATTCTTCTACTTCTATTCCCCCCGCTACCTATCATTGATAGCTGGTTAAGCCTCCACTGCTGAACCGCTGTGGCCACCTCCAAACTTCTCAGCCATCTCTTCCTCCAAAGGGGGAGGCTTCTCGCACCATGTCACGCCCACAGGGCCAAGGGCCTGCCAAGGACCCCAGAGACCTAACATGGACCCTACAAAAAATAGGGATGTGATTGGTTTTGAAGGTGACTTTTTTGATGCCATGTATGTTTATATGTTTATGGGACATTGAATTGTTTATCGAATTTTTGAGGCCGCATGGTAGGCTCCGGGATGCTTCTGAGTTGGCTTTAGCCAAAAAGCGAGGGACTGCACACTCCTAAAGTATCACAAGACTACTCAAACAAAACTATATTTTCCAGTTGCCCCCCAGAAAAAACCTCTGATTACGATGAGCTTCCGGTGGTGTTTGGCAAACATTGCAAAACCTATCCATAGTCATCCCACCTGAAAATTCCACGTCAAACACCTGCGCATGGACCATGCAATGCAATGAATTTTCTTGGCGGCGTGAGATGCGCATGGACCATGCTATGAGTCTTCGGTCCCCAGGTCTTGCGCATAAGCCAAGGCCTTGCAGTGCTCCAACTGGACCATTGCCTTCAACCTTGGAGCTGAACCGTTCTTGCACAACTGGCTGGTGCTCGCAGCCCCCGAAAAAAAAGAAACAAACATGGGGATAATCCTCCCAGCTAGGCCGGAACATCAAAAAAAAATCAACCCAGCGACCAAACAAAGTTTCACTCCCACTTCAAATGATGTTGAATTCAAACACAGCTCCCCGATTTCAGCAGTTCAGGTGGATATAACTAATACAAAAACCGCCACCCGCAACCATTTCCGCATGCTGCTCTGCGACGTTGATTCGGCTCGATGGTTTCTGACACGGAATTTACTCGCCAAGGCACCTGCACAAATGGGCCTCTGCTTCGGGGCCACCCGCCTCTGCCGCTGAAGAGCAAGGGATACCAAAGATGGACCAAAGCTCCACATTTTCGAGCGCGGATGCATCCTGGAACACAGCGGGAACCCTGGAACCAAGTGGGCCATTTTTTGGGGTTGCCCTCCGGGTTTGGTCAAAGGTGGCTGGCTGGGAAATTCCCGATAAATGGAAGTCCGGGAACATCATCTATAAATGGTGGATTTTCCATTACCACGTTTGATTACCGGAGGGTATGTATTGCAAAATGTGGTGAATGGATGTAAAAGATAGGCCAGATAGGCAAGACAGACCATTACAACCTGTGGAATTAGAATTTGAAATTACCTCCTAATCAATGGCTTCATAGATGGATCCTATTGGATTTCTATTCATAACAACGGTTCAAGTAAGGGCCATATAAAGGCCATATCCAGCAGCGATATCTTCTGCGGCTCCTCCAAAATGGTCTGCCAGGACGGCTTGGTTTCAAGTCCTGGATCTGCAGTAGCATCCATATCGCCAAGTGTTGGGATTTTAACATACCCATATGCTCTATGTATGGTATATTATGGTATATTTACCTACAAAGCTGGATGATAACTATAGGACATTTGTTGGTAACTATTCCGTACATGGAGCATATGGGATTGAACACACTTGAACATAGTTGAACCTTTTTCAGTTTTTCTGGATGATCAAATACAACATTTCTTTGTTTCCTATGCTTGGATGCAGCGCAAATGTGGCACGTTTGCAAGCCCTTTGCTATGGGTCGATCTTCCCCTGGTTAGTTGCTTGGTGGTCCCGTCAAGTCAGCCCCTAAAAAGTCACCCTCGCGCATGGGCACACCTCAGGAAAAAGTCACCTCCATTTAGGCCCCATTTGTAAAAAGTCACCCTTGGCCCTTGACACATGAAATCTGGTTGGGCACACCATTTACGTAGACACTCTAATAGACATGCTTTAAAACAAGTCACTGGGCACACGTAGGGGAAACGCATATTTCCTTTTATTTAATGCCCTGTGTGGGCTAAGAAGCACCACGGGCATACCGTCAAAAGCTACGCATATCTTTTGGGGAATGCGGAATGCTGGTTTACCAGCATATTATTACTCACATTAATACATACAAATGCTGGTGGGTGAAGTATGGTCCTATTGCAAGTCGGAGCCATATCCATTCCTCGCGATTTTTCCATGAATGACCCAAGTAGCTGCTTGTCGGTTTACAATGGTTTACACAATCTGTTCTCATACTCATAATCTTGACCACTTGACTTGGTGACTTGGGGGTATAACATTCACTTGAAGTACCCACCGGAAGAACTAGGAAGAACAAGCAAATTAATGGATCCAGAGAACCATGAACCAAAGGTTCATTGGAAATTTCAAGTCCAGTAGATCATATATATAAATAGGCTCAAGACAGCACAAATACGTGGAACTCCGCTTTCCAACAATGTTTTGCACTATCTAAGCGTGTCTAGTTTTTGTTGCATACTGCAACTCTGTTTTGAAGAGATCATTTGGTGATAGATATGATTATATGTGTCGAATATGAAAGATATTGAAAGCAAATCACCATGGAACTCTGGGATTTACATGCATTGCGACAATGCAGAAACCCGTCTCTCCATGTTGGAGAAGTTTGCATCCATCAGGCCCTTCCCCACCAAACTCCGCAGCAAAAGTTCATAATTGCATTTAAGTGAAGTCTGAACAACAAGAAACAAGTATGCGCAAGAGAGAACAGCTGCATCCAAATAAGATCAGTGTATATTAGGTTATAGAAGCCGGGCGCGCATTTCACCACCTGTACACCCCAGGCTTTCCCAGGGCCTTCGTCTTCCTCCGTTGATGGGTCCCCAAAACTGGTCACGTCCCAGGCGGAAAACACTCCGCGGAAGGACTTGGGATACCTGACGATCGGATGAGACGAACATCTCTGGTAAAAGACTTGGACAATGAACACAACTAAAGAATGCTAAAGATATCTAAATGATATATAACTATAAAAAGATTATCAAAGGAAGTTTAGTTAGAAAATTGCCCAACCAACCGCACCGCTGCGAGCAAGTTGCTCCTGGTCTTCCACAAAATGCTTCAAACTCAAATGCTGTCCAGCTTTCCTGTAGCTGCTTGTCTATAAGCTGAGTGAATCCTCTCCATAACATCACTTGCTTAGGGCAAACTGGGCAAACCCTAATCCCTATGTATTTGCCACCAATCAGAAATGACTGCATGCTTCCCTGAACCCCCGCTCCGACGTAAGGAAAGATTGGAACCTGGGTACCATAGCATCATGCACTCAGGAAAATCTGGTTCTTGCTAGTTGGGGGAGGTCCGTAGTATGGGTTGACATCCCAAGTGTCCTCCTAGCTTTTGCACGCTTTTCAAAAAGCACTGCAGTTCTGTCCTTGGTGCCGGCTTGAAAACCCTGGATCCAGACCGGCCATCCTCAAACAGGCTAAGGACAAAGACAAATTGTCCCCAAAGGGCACTTATGAAAGGAGCTATGTCAGCTATGTGGTTAAACTTGGCACATCTTTGCATACCTTGCTTGACATTTCACTTGCCCATGACAACAATTGGAAAAGTGGAACAATCTGCCTGAACAATCTGTCAACCTCAAATAAGCTCACGTGTTGGTATTTAACGATGTTGAATTCACGACATTTTGTGTCGTTTGCCACTACTTGTGGCTATTTCATGACAATAAAATTAGTTTTCCTGAAATAAACAGTTTTGGTGAGATTGGCGTTACCCATCATCATTTGCTGTGATGTCGCAGTGAGGTCGTGGAATTCCCGCAGAACAAAGTCCTATCTGACTGAGTTATAATAATTCACCAACAGGAAAATAGCTGACTGACTAATCATCATTCCAGTGACTTCACGATGAGGTCGTTACAATTTATAATTCATCCACGTATATCTACCAAATTATACCTACTACAACTATGTACTGATATTATACCTGGCAGTATAGCTATCATTCCAGCAGAACATTATTCCCCCTAGCCTTCTCCTATACCATCATACCATATCATACCTACTGATGAACCAACTTTGCTTATTGGTCACCATCTTGCACGGTTCGTTTACCTGCCCATTGAAGCACCAGCCAAGGAGACCCACAAAGGCGCTTCAACACTTGGCCAAAGCACCGCGTGCGTCTTGGCATAGCGTTCTTCTGCTAGTAGAACGTCTTCCAAATGACCTGGGACTCTACCGGGAATTTTTGAAGGTCGGGGAACAAGCGGGCATCTTGGCAAGGTGAAAAGGCATTGACACATAACCAAAAGGTTTCGTAAGGTTTCGTCCCAATTGTTATACAACTTATGCTGCACCATCATAAGTCTCCACAATAAAAATGAAGCCTAGAACTCAGTGAGATGTTTCCTGGATTCTCTTCATCCAATCATCTAAACAATTCGAAACACATATTTGTCAGGCTCCAATAAACAAATCACCATCTGCCATCCATGTTGGTCAGCTGCGGTGTCTTCTTTTTCTCAGCTCATGAGCTGCTCAAAGCGCTCGAAAACTTCAATCTGCTCCTTGGAGGGAACTGCTGGGGTGTGTATATCGTCTCGGAGGATCTGAAAAAATCCAAAGAAATCTGCATGCTTCATCTCTTCCTTGGTGGTCCTTTGTTTGGTGCTTCTTGAAACTTGGCATGGAAGGGGTCATTTTCCATTACGACTCCCATCTGCAAAAGCACTCATCATTCAAGTCAAATGAATCAAAACCAATTGAAAAGCAAGCCCTCTTGATGACATCACACAAATGAAACAACCAGCTTTGTATCCACATCCTTTAACTGATTCTTGATGTTTCGATACACCGTGTTGATGATATCCACAATGTTTATGATATTCTCCCACAATTATTGTCTATCACATCAGTTCTCATTACTTTTCGCTTATTTCAGCACGTTGGTCGATGTTGGCAGATCTTGGCAGATGTTACCCTCTGGTTGTTTCACATAGCTATGGAAAATCACCAATCTACTGATGATTTATAATGATTTGTGTATCAAAAAATGGTGAGTTTCCATAGCAAACCGTTGATCACCAGAGGGTAACCCATGTAACCGTGCATCTGGTCATGTGATCAGATCCACCACAAGGTGCCCCGAACTTCTAAGTTGGTTTAAAAAAAACGTTCACTATGGTATACGCTGTGCAGCTATATCTATAGCTCTAGTTCTACTATAGTTATAGTTATACTTCCATAAACCCTATGGTCAACCTATAATTTAATTATAGTATACCATAGTTAACCATAGTTAAGCATGTTGAACCTACCTGGTTGACCTCAAGCTACCTGGTCACCGTTCTCCACCCAGGCCACCGTTTCAGCGTCGTCTCTTTCAGCCATCAGCTTTTCCAGTTCTTCAGGTTGATCCTATGGGGCTCGGCGCCCGGGGGGCGCCTAGCCCTGAGTAGTGTCATGAGATTTGTAAAGATTTGCATGGACATTTGCCGACATGGTGTCAATATGTTTTTTTTTTTAAAAAAAAATCTATGGGTTCATGTCGACCTATATAGTTAATCAATGTTACTTATGTGAATGGGGGTTGTAAACCAATGGTATCGTTCAAAGGCTCAAAACCAACAGAGATTTCCGGCCTGAACCGTTGCAGCTTTTGGAGCTTGAGGGCCGAGACATGCCGATGTTCTGAAACCGATCCGTCTCTGGTGTGCATGGGTATAACCCAAATATGAACATGCCGGGAACTCAAAGCTATCAGGTTGCAGGTGATCAAACTGATCCTCACATGAGCAAGCCTGGTTAAATATACATATGTATACATATGTATACATATGTTAAAATAACTTTTAAACTTTACAATCCATTTGAAATCAAATTCAATCTACCATTCTTAGATTTCTAGATGGTCCAAAGATGTCCAATTGGGCAAAACATGGGGCTAGGTACTCCGTGGGAAAAAGGATAGAAACCAGAGACAGGATCTGCAGCCAACATGGCTTGCTGGAGGATACACCCATTTATACGTGATTTTCCCCCTTCCAAAAAGATTTTCCATCAGAGAGTGAATGAACATATCGAATCATCGGTGATCTTTTACCAGGTCTACATGGTGTCCTGTGGGTAATGTCAACCCAAGCTTGCCAACATGGCAATCGTAATATATCGTAATATGCAAATGATGATCAACAGGCTCTTGGGGCGCCCCATGGTGAAACAAACCTTCATCAATCCATCTTTCAATGGATCCCCGAAAGAACTTCACTTGACAGTCAAACAGGGAGATAGAATGAGATCAACTGGAAAGAACATCTCACTTCCAGTCACTTCCAGTTGCCAGGGGTCCCACAACTCCGCCATCTTTGCATCGATCGAAGCCAGTTTCTCCTCAGGGGGCGACCCTGCTGGGACCATCATTTTGAGCAGGGGCGGCCTCTCGCTATGTTTTGCGAGACGCGACATGCCTATAGAAATGTTGTACCCTCCGGTAATCAATTGCAGCAATCGGAAATCCTCGAACAATAAAATGGAGGTTTTAATGCGAAAATCGAAAATCATCTATAAATTGGCAATTTTCCATTGCCATGTTTGAGGGGGTTGTGCCTGGAAAAGGAACTTCTCCAGCTGTTCTTCCCAACCATTATGGCTAGAAATTAAATGCAATTCCTACGTTTTGGACCCCAAATCATATTTCTGACCAATACATCTCTTTCTCCCCAGTTTATCACATGATATTCCCCAAACAATGTGTAATCAGTTTTAAGCCACCAGCCTCATTTTTTCTTGATTTAAATCCTATTTAATCTGAGTAAATCATCACTTCCCAGATTATAATCTTATTAAATCAGCATGTTCCAGTTATCACAGCCAAAACCAGCTTCCTCCAATTCCGAGATCCGCTTGTCTAGCCGCACCATTTCACGCTCAAGCTTTTTGTCCTGCATGTGCCGTCTCTAAGATTTACCAAACGAAGAGGTGTTGACACATACCCCGCGACACACGGAAAGTCATGATATTCATGATGTTGTATTCATAGTTGAATTTGAAAATTGTAACGTATCTCACTTTATCAGTCTTTTCCTGCATGCCTGGATCTCGATTCTACAAACCTGGTTCTTTCCCACCAGGGCAGGTCTCGAAGTCATGACGGTCCTGTCGTTTCTGCGAGACTTTGCTCACGACGACCTTCTCCTTAACCTCCGCGAGCTTCGATGGTTGCGACTTCCTGTCGGAGCTGATGGGGAAGTGATTTTTTTTCCGGGAGATATTGGAAGGCAGTTTTGACTTATCAACTATAAATGAGGTTTTCCATGGTTTTCCTGTAACATTTTTTTTGCCTGTAAACCTATCTCATGATAAAATGGACCCACACACACAAACACATCACTGAAACATCAAAGTAATTGAAGCCATATATATATAGATGGAAATCTACCCCAGCTTCCAAGAATTTAAAGACCTGCAAGACTTGTTACAAGTGTTTCAAAACAAATCCAACAAGCAAGCGCTTAAGCGCGCAAGCCACAGATCTGGCAGGTGGACTTCAGAGCCAAGTCACCTCTGTTGCTCCATCAAATCATTGAAGGACCCAGTCCATTCTTTGGGTTGAGAGCCATCCTCCTTACACTGCGATCATATTCAGGCCTAGACCTTACGGAGGAAAACTGCTAAAACTGGAGAAACAAAAACAAGTCAATACAAATCAGTTGGTTTTTAGGTATCTTTGCACATCTTCATCGTTTTTTTTCCTAATCTCTTCATATCTCTTCTCCCTATTACTAAAACTCCCCCAATTGATAAAAATAGGAGTGGATTGCCACTTTCGGATTTTTTTGGTTGCTCACAATTGTGTTCTTAATTGTGGTAATTGAAAATCAATAGGAGAACAGGATGGTGAAATAATGGTTTGTCACCCTATTCATGAAAATAGAACGAGACCCGTAAGTTTGTTATCAGGGTCCCATCAACTTTGAAATCATGTTTTTTGTTTTTTTTTTTTTAATAAAGGTTTTAATTTGATTATTAGGGGAAAGCTTCGAAATCTAATTTTTTTGGCAATAGTTTAAGGGACTTTTAATACATTTAAAAGGGATTTAATTGATTTTGAAATGATTTTTCACTTTTTTATTAATGTTTTTGTTTTATTATTAGGGGAAAGCTTCGAAATCCATTTTTTGGCAATAGTTTGAACGGATTTTAAAAAGGGATTCGATTGATTTTGAAATCGTAATTTATTTTTGTTATTAAGGTTTTTGTTTTTTTCTTAGGGGCACCCCAATACTAAATACCTCCTAATAATAAAAATAGATCACCGTGTTTAGCATTTTTTTTGGGAGTGTTTTAGTATTAGGGAGCAGAGATGACCACTTTCCGTCCATTCAAGTGCGCAATGCGTCTGCCGCGTCCTGCATCACCAGGAAAGAACTACAAACACCGTCCAGCCTCGCAACGATCGGATAGAGCTTCCTCCAGTTAGAACTGGGCCCCGATGGCGACAATACAGTACAGGTAGTAAGTTAGATTATGATCCCAAGTAAAATGGAACTAAGAATGGTACTCCATTGGTACTCCCATTCAGTAAAACAAAAATATACTATACTATATATATTGAAGAACCGCGGGCCGTGGATAAACCGACTGATTGGGCATTGTCCGTTCATGAGTTTGCTAAGCGGTACTGGCCAGTCACTCTGCGGGTGGCCGGGACTTGGGATGAAAGTGTTGGCTCAGGGATTTTGATGGATTTTGGGGATCTGCTGCATTTGGATTCAGATTTGATGAGGATTTATTTTATGTTGTGCCTGAGCTTATGGGTAATTATCTGGGACCAAGACCTGTTGATTCTACAAACAGAAACAAAAAAAACACCACGAGGACAAGCTACGTGGCTTCTCTGGCATATCGCAGCTGGGGGTCTAAGAACAACACGACAAGCATTAGGCACTAACTAGTGAACTAGCGAACTAGGATATACATTGTATATATGCATCCACCCAACTGAAATAGATCCAGAGAATAGCCCCATTCTTTAGGTTAGAAAATCATATTCCATCATTCCATCCCCTTTTTTTGTAGGTATTTGATACAGTAAGGGAGGGTGGTACACAGTGACAAGAATAGGATACCATCTGGCTATTTAACATAGCTATGGAAAATCCATGAAAATCCATTAAAAATGGAGGTTTCTAGCTGGTAAAATCATCTGTAAATGGGCCATTTTCCATAGCTATGTTAGATAACCAGAGGGTAAACCCATATCATCCCATGATTCACCATTGTTAACCCAATGTTAAACCATTACATAAATCACAATTAAATCCAAAGGGTAGTCTCTTCACTGTTTTGAATGCCCCTCTCCGGAAGAAACCCCGTTTTTTTTTCTGTGCGTTGGATCATCGGGTCGCAGGGAGCGATCGTGGCTGACCAGGATCAGCGTGCCAGGGTATCGTTGCAGCATGCCTCACGGTGCAAAAAAACCGACAGCAACATCAACGACAACAACAGCAGCAGCAAAAACAAATGCACATGCAATATTTGGGAATGTGAGCATCACTATCAACTATATATATATATATACATATTACAAAATGCACTATAATGATGTATATCAATATGGGAATGTGAGCATCACTATCACTGCATGATCGAAATAGATCGAAATAGAAGGAAAGAAGTCCCGAATGAAACAGCGAGCAATGGCCATGGTCCGCTACGCCACAAAAAAACTTGTGTATGGTATAGAAGGTTTCCCAATTTCTGCATGGCTCAAACATGAACACAAATGCACACACACACACCCACACACACACATATATATATATACACATAATATACAAATGTACAGTATTATATCAACCAAGCCAAGATTATCAAATAGATGCAGCATTTTTAAACTCGCAGCGAATGATTCCAAGTGCTTTGTGCCAAGATTCTCTCCAACGAATCCACAGTAACCTCGGGGCATTTTTTTTCGATTCGTGGTGGATGATCCATCCATTCCCAGCCTCATGGGCTCAGGGGCCCAGCCTCCCATCGGGCACAACTCTCGTTGGGTCAAAACCGGCGTTAAGTGGGCCGGTTTTTGAAGCCCAATGATGCGATTTTATGTTTCACATTGTTTAACCATCTGAAATCCATTGATGTTTACCTATCTTATTCTATGTTTGGGGACAAGCCGGTAACCCAATCAGAAAAACCACCTGTTCCCCCAACCATGGCTCCAAGCATTCCAAGCAGCTGCATCCAAATCGTTGGTTGGCTCATCGAGGATCAGGACGTTGGGCCTTTCAACCAAGACTCGTAGCAGTTGAAGGCGCCGGTTCCTCAACGACTTGGCAATTTGTTCGGAATGATGGGGAAATATGGGGAAAAAATGTCCGTCACTATGATTTTGGATAACTTTTGGGTATGAAAATGGGAATTTATACCTCACCATGGTGATTTCACCAGGTATACATTATATATATATATGCAGATGTTTCACAAGTGGATTTAGGAGCACCTTATTTTCAAACGAACCATTTCTATCCATTTCTGGTGGTGTTGCGCATTATGTTTTTTTTGCCTGAACTTCCTGAACAACTGGTGATTTCAAAATCCAAGAGTGGAAGGGAATTAGGGGACTTCACGCAGCAAACATGGCTAGGATGAGGATTAAATCTATGATTGCATGGGTATGATGTAATTGTGAACCGGACAGTCGAATGCAGCAAGATTCGGACTCTGGAAATGAGAATCTAATCAGCAAAACCATCATGAATCTTAACTCAAATCATAAAACCAACAAGTCAACTCTTCTTTTTGTTTTCTGTCTAAACCTTTTGGTGCCACCTCCTAGTTTTGGTATCTGGTGAAATATCTGATGATATCTGATGTCCACTCTGAGTGCGACCAGAAATCCACAGCATGACTCAACTCTCTTCAGGACAATAAGTGTACGTACAGCAACTGACCAAAACCGCACTTCTCAGCTGGTCAGGAACCAATTGTTCATTCTCTGTGAATCATGTGCCTACCGGTGGGCATTTCAAGATCCGCAAACCCGCAAATGGACCAAACATTCTCAATGCGAAAGAGAAACATGATTGTTTCGGGTGCTGCACACCCTAAAACATCAGAAATCCAACACTGGCAATCCCCAACAGTAAAACCATCTTGGGGAAATTTGGGGAACCAATTCTTGAACATTCGTCCTGTAGTTTCAAAAAAAATCTATAGTTTAGAACATGTCCTGTACTTTAGGGATTAGTTTAGGAATTAGTTTTTTGGATTTCTAAACATATTAAACGGATCTTTAGTATTAGGGATTAGTTTTTTGGAATTTCTAAACATATTAAAACATATTAAACATGATGTCATGTTCAGTCACCTGTTAGTCACCTGCTTCAATTTGGGGAATCCAAGGGTCTCCCCGCCAGAGAGCAGCGAAACCGGCGTGGACCAACGACCCTGCGCGAAGTTCACCGCCTTTAACCTGGGCATGGCCAACTCCGCAGGGATTTCTCCAATCCGGGATCCCCAGGGATCACCAACAAAGGGATAAAAAAGGGATGACTAACTCAATGTGACTCTGACAACCAGTTTTTTTGGGATAGTTTTGGGTTTATTTTTCTCTCACTCTCTCTCTCTCTCCCCCTGACCATGTCTTTTTGGTTCACCACTTTTAAGAAGTCTGTATTTGAGACATAGCCACTGAGGAACCACCAAGCTCTTGGATAGTGTTTCGGCCCCTTGAAATCAAGGGGCTTGAAATGTTTGGTCAGCGGGGGAGGGACACCGCTTGGTTTCTGCCCTTGGTGTCGCCTGGTGATCAGAATGATCAGCGCATAAAAAACGAAGACGAATGCAGAAGTACAAAGAAATGTAAATCCACAGCATGGTAAATCAAATAATCAAATTGTGATTTAGATGTTCGACCTGGTGAATTTAAATGGTGTTTCTTTGTTCCCAAGCTTTACTGAGATTTGTATCACTCGAACATTGGGATGCCCGTACCAGTAGGAAAACAGCATCCGCGGGTACCTTGGGACCATCCCTAAAGGCCTATCTTCCCGGCATCCTCCCAGCACTTCACCAGGAAACATGGCAGCTCTCCTCCGTTCCAAACTCATGGCTTCAGCCCCCTGCACAAGCACGCCATCCTCCGCCTGGGTCATGGCCACGGTAGCCATGTCCGTCACCACTTCAATGACGCGCTTCTTGGGATCGGGCCATGCCTTGAGGACCCCATGGCACGGTTTCAAAAAAGCACATGCGACCCGGAACTTTGGGAACTCTTGGTATCTGGCGGGTTTTGCTCCGTCAACTGCTGCACTTGATGAAGTCTTTATGATTTGTTTGCCCAGTTTTCATGTTTTGTTTAGCCGTGTCTTTTCCGAAAATCTTGAGGACCAAAAGAGTCTCCTGGGGACAACTGGGTGTCTTCCGCCATTCAAAAGGTTTATGTATAGGTCGTTTTGAAACATGTTATTGGTCTTGTTCCGTACAGTTCCGACACCATCCTTCTATCGTAATTACATTTATGTGATTATCTACATTGATACACCTCACATTTACCCAAAATTGAAATACATCCTAAAAGGTTGGTGGCGGGGTTGATGGTGGTATCTTGATGCTCCATCCTTTTAGGGGCCGGAGTGACAGACCTGGTTTGTTGCAAGCCCAGCCACAGGGGGACTCTGCGAAAGAAAGCCGATCAAAACACCTTGACCTCTCACGCGTGGTGACGAGCACAAGAGACGCGACGCAACATATGGCTTTGTATAAAAGGGTGAGGATGCAAAGTTGATGCCTTTTTTCAGGGGTAGATCAAATGTATTATATATATAGATCTACTTAGATAACTGTCAAGAAAGTGCAGGTTGCCACACACATGGGGGTCTTGAGGGAACTTCACTCTTGACATATGGTCCATGATTGGCAACTCACATCAAAGCGACAGCACCTATGAAGACTTCCCCACTCTCTGGCTGCAAGTCACCCACCTCGCGTGGTAGATTCTCTTGGGGTTTGAAGATAGGCTCACAGCTTTCCGATTTCAAGATGTTTGTCGCTATGTATTGCGCTAGGACATGGTAGGACAGTAGGGATGATGCAGTTTCTTTGAGTGTACTGAGTATTGGTATGAGTCATCTTCCATGGCAAAACCAAACTGATGGGGTATGTATCATCACATGGACCAATGAAATTACATAATTTGGATAAATAAATAGCTCCGCCATATTATGGGTGTAGCTACCAAATTCAATAGCTCTGCCATTTGGGGGTAGCTACCTGTACAATTCCCATCATTTCTGGTGACGTCGTGGTGACGTCGTTACAGGCATCCACCGGGTTTGCTATGGAAAACCACCGTGGGAAATCATCGAACTAAATGGGCCAGAACTATCACAGCTATGTTGAGATTTTCACGCCTCAAACTTGGTAATCAACCGACTTTCCAAAGGTTGTACCCACCCCCCCACCTGAACAGCTTTCCAAAGCACCCGCCTCATATAATCTGGTTGCAATGCGCTGAAAACAACAGCCAAATATAACTAAGTTGTTCTTGGATAATTTCTTATCTTGATTAGGTCATGTTGATTGCTGGCGTCCTTGCTCACACCATTCTATACATTCTGCCCCGGTGGCCCGAGGCCATTTACCCTCCGGCAATCACTCGTGGCAATTGGAAATACCCTGTAGATGGAGTTTTGTTTTCGTGCAAAAAATCATCTATAAATGGTTGATCTTCGGTTGCAAACTATTTGATTGCAGTACTTGAGGGTAAGAACTATGTCCCCTTGAAAATACACACATAGATTCCACCCTCCATGGTGTTCGTGGGGTACCACATCCTGACACCACCCAGCAACCCAGCTACGATGGTCTTGAGCAGTGTGCTCTTGCCCGCCCCATTGGGTCCAACGATGCCCAACTTCTCCTTGGTGCTCGCCATCAAGGGGGGGCGTCCCGGATAGAAAAATGGAAGATCTCATGGGGAACAAAAAACGGGATTCAAATGGAATCTAATAGCCATTTTCGTGGGATAATAGGATTACTGGCTTTAGTGATGTGGAATCAACTGCAAACCATTTTTTTTTGGTAACAAACACTTCTATGATACAAGTTCTTCAATGGAGTTGTTTACTCTCCAAAGCAATACACAATATATAATTATAAACATATATAAATAATTAAAAACATATATATATATATATACATACATACATATAATATGTATATAATATAAACTAACGCAATTGCTTCCAAATCCGGATCTCAGGATGATCCAAGTCCGAATTGCCAGCCAGGATCCATCAACATCCCCAGCCGCAGCATCCCGTCAGGCCATCGTACCACCGTCCCGTCTTCTTGCAGCCTGGGTTTCCCCTTTCTCAAAGGTCACCGAAATGTTGTTCAGCACGTTTCGGCCATTCACATTCACCACCTCGGGATAACATGGGATAACTGGGAACTGGGAAAATGAGGATTCAATGCACCCCAAAAAAGGGTGAACTTTTCATAGATGTGCAAAATCCGTGGTTCCCCCCAGGAGAATGATGTGCGAATGGTGGATTTTCCACATCTGTCTTATGCTGGCTTACTGGAGGGCACTTGGATATAGAGACAATATTATAAACAATGGGGATACAATTGGCGTTCATAGATGGGATAATAACTGCATCTTCAGTAATGTCAACTCTGGATCAATGTTCACTCCTGCCACCTGGCTGTTGATCGTTAGGAAGGGGTACCATTCTAGTAGCAAATAAAATATCATAAAATACCTATTTCGGGGGTATCACCAATTAATCAACCAGGCTTTGTCATAACTTAATGCACGGCTCACATTTCTGGTTGATTCAACCCAGTCCAATCATCATGCCAAAATATGCCAAGTACGTATGGAACAATGTATCCCATTTCAGAGAATCCACCCGGAAACGCTCCTCCTCCCAGGAATGTTGTGGATCATCTTCTCTTCTGGTTATCAGTACATCTATGTACATCTCCGACGAGATTTCAAACACCAATCATCTACCCTCTGGTAATTGAACATAGCTATTGAAAATCGCCAAATTTATAATTAACCTATGAAACATTGTGATTTTCCCAATCGCCATGTTAGTTTACTGGAGGCTTTTCTCTCGCTGAAAAATCGGCCAAGAGTCGATGTCTTTGAGAGCAATCCTTCCCACCAATCCAGAGGACGATGCAGCAAGACCTTGGTAAACCCCAACTGGCTGTGGTGGAATCTCATGGAATCCCGTGGTGTTTTGCGGATCATTTCTCTTGAACTCGGAATAGCGTTGGGATCGGTTGGGCAACCCTCTGGTTATGTCAAAATAGCTATTGAAAATGGTCATTTATAGTGAGTTTTCCCATTGAAAATGGTGATTTTCCATAGTTATGTTAGTTTACCAGAGGGTATATTTCGTGAATATCGTTCATTTTTTGTTGGTTCAACCGTTTCCATTGCCCTCAAAAAAAAATGTGGCAAAAAAACTCACAAACCCATCCCCAAAATCAAATAAATGGCTTGTATAAACCATCCCCAAATTGTAGGTTGATAATTGGCTTTACCACATTTCTTCAATGTCTTTACTCCCCAGTTTTTCGCATGGTTCTGACAGTACCATCATGATCCATGTGGATCTAATGGGCCTTTGCCTTTCAGCAGCTTGTCCTGCAGATCAGGTGAGCCCTCATTGGCTTTGATGACCTCCCTCGCACGTTGTCTGAGCCTCACGAGCGAATCATGATGTCCATGCGAATCAGGATGGGAAAACTGGAAAACACACATCAAACTTGGTTTCACTGGGTGAAGTCACGTTTTTTTGCCCTGTTGGAAACCATCATCAATGCTACTATCGAAGTATTGGGGGTGTCCTATGCAACTTTCATTTAACCAACTTCTGGGATGTCTAAAACGCATGCCTTCTTTGGAGCAGCTGTTTGCAGTAATTTGAACTGTGGACGCCATGAATGGCGGTGGGGGGTTAGCACAAATACAAGCGTTTGGCAACTTTTTTGGCTCTGGCGGCTTCCCTGCAATTTGGATGGTCCTCTTGATCGTGTCAGTTGGGGTTGCATCCCAAACAAGTTTTTGATAATTCTAGTACGTTCCAATCACACCAGAGGGGACCACGTACAAATATGTGTGTATGTACCTATGTCTGTGCAAAAGTGCAAACGGAACTGCTGGCAAGCTGGCACAGAAATCACGTCTGTGGCATTGTAGTCATTGTAGTCAAGTAGGGGGTCATATTGCAAAGTACTGATGGATCATGTGAAACAAATGTTGGACACAGTGAAACCGACAACATCAACATCCAACGAATTTTGCAGACTCAGGTGCCACCATGAACACTGAAGACTCCCTAAATATCCCTAAATGGCCATGGTAATATCTGCTGACCGGCTTCGATCCAGTCGATCATCCCGGTAGGATTCCGAAAATCCAACAAGAAAGGACTGAACCAAACGTAGCCCTCAGCAAACTAATCTGGTTGGTGGTTTTAACAATCTTGAAAAATATTAGTCAATGGGAAGGATTATCCCATATATTGTGGAAAATAAAAAATGTTCCAAACCACCAACCAGTAATATAAACTACAGTAATAATGTCCATGGAAAACCACGGACAAGCCATCTTTGATGATTTTTCTTAGCCGAGGAACTCACCCACAGCATCCATCTGTGCCTGATCCATAACGCTTGACATTTCGTTGCACTCCTGATATTCTAGACCTCCCATACCTAAAAGAGCAATTTTATAATATGTTTTACTGAGATACCTGGGTATTAAACAATGGAAAATCACCGTTTTTATAGGTACATGCGGCAAATCATCATAAAACATCTATAGATGGGCCATTTTCAATAGCTATATTAAATAACCAGATGGTAATTTCCACGTAAAGCTGAACAAGGGGCAAAAACTGACCCTTTTTGCTGGTAATTAATCAACATGAATATTCACCATTGAACCTTTGGGAATTTGCAGTCATGTCATGTGGGTAAAACAATAATCAACCATCCCCCAGTCATCACCATTTTTATAGGTGGTATGGTTACCATTCCCAGTCACCGGTGGTTTATGACATTGTTTTACCCACATTATTTCACCATCAAAAATGGTGATTTACCCTCTGGTAAACTAACATAAAATAACTATGGAAAATCACGTTTTTTTATAGCTATATTATATATTATATATAGGTAAATCAACTGTTTATATGGTTCCCAACACCCATGTGTGGCTCTCGCCTTGTTTTTGGTGCCACGGCCCGATGGGCCGCGCCGCGCCCATTCTTCGGCCCGGCGCAGTTGCACCTGGGACCGAGGTGGCAACAGATTCCCAAGAAACAAAGCAGTTTGGATGGATCCCCTTAGTTATACCTTAGTATTTGCTAGATTTACTATGTAATAGTTGTTATTAGTGACCAGTGGTTCTTAGTATCCTCCTAATATTAAACACCTAAACACCCCCTTAATCGTCCCAATTATCCTGGATATCCCCTACTAAACTATGGTCTAGTTATTTGTAGTCGTTAGATGTCGTTAGTAATTACTAGTTGAGATGGCCTGAGATGACTTCTGTCCCTTGCCGGAGGTGCAAACGTCCCCTCTTTCTCTTGGAAAAAACCGTGAAAGCAATTGATGACCTTCTGGTGATTTGACAGAGCTGCGGAAAATGGCCCATTTAGTCATTTAGATTCATTTAGTCTGATTTACCTATAAACAATGGCAATTTTCCATAGCTACTATATAGTATGTAACAAATGATCAAGTTGGGTACATCCGCCCCAAAGCCATCCCAACGGCCAGGCGACCTTGGCATCTTGCACCTCTCCGGCTCGAAGTTCATAGCCTGATTTTCTTTTTCCAGCGAGAAAAGAACCAGAAGTGAAATCAATATCTGGCCATACTGATTTCATAATGATTAAAACCGCGATGATGCTAAGAATCATAGTCATTTTATATCCCAAAATGATGATAACGATAATGATAATATATGATAATCAGAAGAAACATAGGTAATTGGAATATTTCAAACACGTTAACTCATTATGACATCAATTATTCTTTGACAATGGCTGTTGTCGGAACAAACATGAACAAACCGATGGATCACAGTCAGTTGACTAGTCACCACGACAAATTTCTGCTGACAATTCTATATCCTCTGGTAGCCAAACGTGGCAATGGAAAGATGCCTAGAATTAGAAGTTTAAATGAATATGATGAAATATGGGAGGATCATCTATAAATTGGGGATATGCAATCACCATGTTTGATTACCAAACGGCCAAAGGTTGTGTGACGTGGATGACGTGGATTGCGTGGATTGGTTCGTGGCGGCTACACAGCAAATGGCCACCGATCAGGATATAGAGCCCTGCATCCAACCTTATAACTATCCAAGCTTAAGAAAAACGCACACAGCAACCAGTTGATCAAAACCAAGCTCAACAAAAAGATACAGAAATCCCTTCAATGCCCTTGCCCTCTGTGGAATAACGACAATCGGAGATGCCAAGCTTCGTTCCGCACGGCGTTTGAGAAAGGTCTCCCAGCTGCCGGGGTGCATGAAGGTTTCACCATTCCAATCGATTTCAAAGATCTGGTCGCAAACGCTATCCAGGAAGTAGCCTCTGATGATGCGTGGCAGAATTATGATGCAAAAACCTACGTGAACCAACAGCAAAATGGTGAGGCTATGGTGAACATATGGAACTAACCATGTGATTCATCGGGGGCTATGAGGTATCCCCACCACTTTCCACTTATAAAAAGAATCAGGGATGGAACTGATGGAATCGGATTTCGCAACAAGGATGCGACGGAGATTTGCCTGACATAATGAATGACTAAGACCCGACCAACAAATGGGGATGTGATTCCCACAAAATGTAGAAACTGGATGTTCTGAAGCTGAACAGGAGGAACATCAGAAGCAAAAGTGTGACGTGTCCAATGTCAAGCAAGGCAGGCAACGGATCGAACAAATCTGCATTCTGCTGCCTTGATATTTGTCTTGAAGACATTCTGGATGGGCTTGAAACTAGAGGATGCAGGTTATCAGGTTGCTGAACCACGTTTTGGAATGCACTTCTCCAAGCTCCAAAAAATGATGCTTTAAATCTCTGATTTTGTTAACGGATGCACATATTATAACACATATAACTTTCATATAACCTACAGTATGAGAGTCTATTTATTGTCTTTATAGCAACCTGCCCAAATAGATACAACAAGTTGGAAACCTGAAAAATATGGAGGAACCATTATCTATAGTGTCACATCCGAGAACGCCTTTTTCTATCATTTTCTATCTTTTTTGGGTGCCCTTCTTGAGCTCTCCCCAACCCCTGAAGTTTTGCCAAGGGCACGGTCATGGGAAACCAGCACAAGACTGACATCTCGCGCACTTCGCAGTGTATCTTCCAGGAATCTGCAGCCTTCGGCTGATAGGTGGTTGGTCGGCCTTAGCAGGATCAGGTCGGCATTTCAATCGGAGAATCACAGCAATTGAACGAAAGAATCATCTGATAGTAGCAACATGGACATGGAATTTCAATGGTTTCAATGGCTTAAGGGAAATGCTACAGTTGAAACCATGATTTTTACTTTTTACCATCAGTATGGGGTGTTCTGTAACTTTTCCCCTGCAATTCATTGAGGATTCCACAGAGTTACCCTTTTCGATCCAGGAAAACAATCCAGAAACCTATTGACTTAGGGGACAAACCAGGCTTATCGACTAGTGTTTTCGGAGCTATCTGGGCTCAGCAAAGTTCCCAACAGGGGATTTTCACCAACCCTAGCTCCTAGCTGTCTAAGATCCACTTAGATAGGCGGGATTTGATCAACTTTTTAGTGGCCAACCCATGCTATCCCCAATTATCCATTGGTTTTTGAGTTAACTAACCATGTCCCATGATGTCCCATGATGTCCCATGATCTCCCATGATGTCCCATGGCAATTTATGGCCCCAGTTCCAGCGGCTCGTCCAAGATCAGCAGATCCGTCTGCGGCAGATCCACCAGCGCGGCCGCCAGCGCCACGCGGCGCTCCTCGCCGCCGCTGAGGGAACCCATGGAGCGCTGGAGCAACTTCGAGATGCCCAACTCCTGGGAGGAACCAGGAAGTGGGCTGTGGTTATGACATGGTTATAACATGCTTATGACCCATCAGTTTCCCTTAAACCATTTTAGAATATATCCCATTAGTTGGTATTCTGTGAGATTTAAATCACGTCAAATCTGACTAATTGATATTAATTGATCAGCTCGCTCACTAACGAACTGACTAACAAACTAAGAAACTGAGCAACTCAATAACTAAGTAACTAAGTAGTTAATTAAATACCTAGCTAACCAACCAATTAACCAACTAACCAACTAACTCAGGGGGCATCCCAGAGGGTAGCCTACGGCTTCAAAGCTAACTTTCCCGTATCCGATTTAAAGAACAAACAAGTTGCGCATTGAGCATTAGATTTGGTAAAAAAACTAGTAAAACACAATCTCCTATCTGGTGGTTTTAACATGGTTTAGGATGTTTTGACCGGATATTGGGAATATTCACTGGGACTCACACATCAAAATCTGCAGGCTTCAGTCACCATCACAGGGATTTTCATCAGAAACAAATGAGTATTGGTTGGACATAGCCCCCATGGCCATGGCCAGTGACTACCAGGCGAATCACCGGGAGCTCTGGGAGCTCTGGTGTTTTCTTGGGATTCCTGAGACCAACTTTAAGGATGAAAAAGGGGTGCCCTTATTTCAGAAACCACCAAATGACCACTTGTTGGAAAAGGATATCTGATGTACCTATTAAAAAAAGGTTGATTCTACATTGCCGTGTGAGGTTACTGCAAGTAGGTTCCAGGACATTTGCGATTCAAGCCCGCGAGGCAAAAGTTGCAGGTTCAACAAACAATATACCGTATACCAACGGGAAAAAAAAACACGTCCAGCCAAAATACTATACAAGTGCAATGCGGTATTGAATAATATATTGGTACTGAGTACCTGCATGCAAGTGCAAAATTGCCCGGATCTTACGATATCAGCAGTTCATTCGTTGGATTATTCGATGATTTTCCCAGCTGCGCTCCTCGGCCACCCTTCCAACATGCTCATCCCAGGTCCATGCCTCGGGCCGTAAATGTTTGTTGTGGTGGTTATCATTACTGTAGCTAAGAATCAAAGGATCAGTTGGTCTATGTATATATATATATACACAGTAATTATACACAAATACTGTTTCACATATATATATAGATTGCCATTACTTTGTATATTTTTTAAATTGACCCATGGGTCCAATTCCAAATGATCACCTTGACTTCATTGAGTTGATTTGAGGTGGGATTTTCTAGTGTCTTTGGCGTGAAAGTTCTCATTCTGATGGTCTTCAGTCAGTACAACATCCCTCCAAAAGGCATTTAATGTATTGGCACCTCTGCATACATATTACTGTACTACACATATATTTGTCTGCATGCAAAAGTGTTGCTAAGAAATTGCAGTTTCCAGGGAATAGCAAAAGAATCGCAGCCTTCCTTTCATCATATATAGATATATAGTATCCTGTCTTCCTTCGGCAAAAATTCCCTTTAGAATCCTTTAGATAGGCCACATCCCCAATATGCAGCAGGCCTTTTGACATGCAGCGCTGCACTCCTTGACAAATATGGATTTCCGCTCACGCTTGCACAGTGTAATCAAGTGTAGTCTGCATTTCCGACAATCCAATCATTCAATACCCCTATCCTACAAAAAATGTTATATATATATATATTGTTTGAGAATGTTTGAAACAAGTATATAAGATTAACTTTGAGGAAGCTTAGTCTTCCACCAGTTTTTGCCTCTTTTGGTGACAGAACATGCTTTGAAAGGAAAGATCGCACTTCTTCAAAGGAATATAGCAATGTTTAAACGGTTCATTCATTCATAAGTTGGAAATGCACGTTAGATGCAGCGACACCACATTTCTTAAAGAATACTTTCTTCTTTCAAAAGAGTCCTGCAACCCCAAAGGATTCCACTTCACAGTAATCTTCCATTGTCTTAAGAGAATCTTACATTGTTTTCCATCCATTGATTCACTCCTTATGAACAAACTATCGCCCAAGTACTATCGCCCAAGTTGAATGGTGAAATATCGATTTCAACATCATTAACATATATTAACATATACATCATAAAGTAAATCAAATAATATCTATATATAAATATATCATAATATATCTATACTATTCCATACTAGTGTTTAAAATGCACCCAAGAAATCCACCATCAAACATCCACCACCAGAAATCTCGGCCTCTGGCATCTCCTCCATCTTCTCCATGGCCTTAATCAAGGCCTCGCCGCCCAAGGCACTGGCCACCCGAAAGTCGTGCGCCACTTGCGCCGTTGCCGTGTTGGCCTTTTCGTAGATGGTGTCCAACACCTGGGGTAGGCCCCTCGTTGAAACATTGGAGCTGGTGAATTTCCCACGATGTTGGGGAAGTTGGGGATGTTTGTTTGGGAATGTTCCGGGTGCTGAAAAAAAATGTGACATGGTCCTTTTACAGGGTTGGATTGAAGAATAACTAGTTTGACATCAATGAAAATCATCAAACGTACAAAAACTGGCTGGTACCAAAGGCTAGTTGGCGGTTGAACCCCAAAGAGAAAGCAAATTGATATTGGAGAGTTCATGTCGTTAGTTATCCCATTCGAATCTAAACGGCTAGTTTCTCGTTCCATGGGTCTGAGATTTTGACCACCAACTCCCGCGCGAAACGCCAAAACATGTGGTCCAGGCACGGTTTTCTTGCTGTCAAACTTTGGACTCTGCCTTGGGACCCAGTGCTCGGGGCCGTGACACCAAAAATGAGAGAAATCAAAGATAGGATTTTCATCTTGGATATGCTGGGATGCTTTCAGATTGATGACTGTGGAGTTTGGATTTCCTATGATTTCCTTGTTGTTATGTGATGGGGGGACCCAAAAAAAGTAAGAACCGCCTTGTTCGGGGGTTTGAACTTACATTGCGTTCTTTCTTGTGGCCTCAGAGGCTCTCAAATGCCAACCGCCCTGACCGAATGAGTAAATCGTCCCGGTGATATCCATCCACCACCTTCTGGATGAATTTCAACGAAATTCAACAACAAAGGTTCCGCTACTTCCCCTACATTCACCATCATCTACAGGGCTCAGTCGGCCATGAAATTCGAATTGCTGAAATAGAGTGAAACACACATTTTTGTCCACAGTTTCCATCCATCCCCTATCATGATACCTCCAATTTTCTTGGCAAATAGCCCCCAAATCATCCTATCCCATTCTGATCCCCGATTGTTGCTGCGATTTAGTCCCATTCCCATCCTGGTGGTTTCGTAAAATTTGGACCACCGCAATTGATGCAATTGGATGCAATTGGATGGTTAAATATACTACAAAATGTGGAAAATGACATCACTTTGGGTGATTTTGTTAGGGAACAACCTATTTTTGGCAGAAACTGCAAGTCAAATGACATGTTTGGCCATTATTTAACATTATTAACCATATTTTAGCCTTCATAGAGTTGTGAATGTTTTCCACTATCCAGGGGGGGCGCCTCCATGAGTCAACGATTTGGGGTCATCCGAGGCGCTCCACCACCGTGATGCGCACATCGGGCTGCAGCCGTATTTGGCCCTCCTTGGGCTGCTCCCGACCCGAAAAATACGACAGCAGCGTGGACTTGCCGCAGCCATTGGCGCCCACCACGGCCAGCTTGCGGCCCTGATCAAAACATAGGATGTGGGGAACCCCAAAGGCATCCAACTTAATGGTAACCTTTGGTAACCAGTGGTTTTGGCGTATATCCAACTTTTTTGGGCAAGAACCACATAGCGTATATATGCAACGTGTAGATACGTGTGGTATGTTTGAACGTGTAAATGTGTGCCAATGTCTGTGTAGGGAATATCATCATCATCACCACCACCACCACCATCATCATCATCATCAACCTTCATGTGCACATGTAAAGGGCTTTAAGGTCGGCTACGGACTTCCATACTCAGACGATCGGTCGTTCAGCATGTTTAAACCCATCCCGCGAATATTCTCTATGCATGTATATAAACAAATAAATGTATGTCTATAAAAATGAATATATATATATATATATGTACAATGCTAGTAATACAATAATAAACCATCCATACTGTGATCAGCGATGGTCTATACCACCCAGTTACGGTAAATTTAGAGATGGTTTACTATTCCTTTTCCAGCATTAAGGATCATTATTGTTGGTATCTAATATTATTGCGATTATATTATATATATATATGTTAATTTGGGATCATTCTCCAAAATCTTCAAAAATATCGAAGATGTCGAAGAATGCGAGCCTTGGCGATACTCAGGTCATCAATCTTGAAGAGAGTTCGGAGCCTCAGGTCGCTGCACCAGCCATCCGTACGGCACGAAACTGATTGGTTCATGGTAACCACCCAAGATAGAATAGTCATTCATTACTATTTTTTGTGGGATTTTACATGATTTTACTGTTCTACCTTTTTGGGGGTTGCTACAAGTTACGTTCGCAGTCTTTGAACTCTCTTCGTATGTGTGTCAGCATGAAACAAATGCCACACTGGGCGCAGATGCAGGGCAAAATTCAATTATAATTTGCAGTTTCCCCTTCATCCTGTTCACATGTTTGGGACAAAGATACAGTATGAAAATGCAGGATTTCATTCTTACCCGATTTCTCCCTGATCATTTACACATTTGAAGCAAGGTTAGTGCACTAGACTTCCTTGTTCGTGGTTTTCACATGTTTTCACCACAAAGAACATCTATGATAGTCAATTGGGATTGTCTGAGATAGGAATGGACATATATATATAATCATATTAAAACACCCACCGATCAGGCATTTCCTCCAGTAAATCCACCATGAAATCCCACCATTTTGCACAAAAAAAGTCCAACCTCACAGCTATGAAAAACCAAACAAAAACCGTATGAGCTATGAAAAATAGTCTATCCATGTCTATCCCATGATACTGATTCGGAAACAGGTACCCCAAATATGGGCTAATCCAATAAATCAGCCAGTAGCACGACTCTCACGATCCGATGTTCTATCTTAAGTACGGGAAGGCTTAACTTTTTCATAGGTACCCCCATGGGAACTTACAATCGGTCAGTTATCCCCGTAACCAATCAACATCAATCAGCTTGTGCAGGAGGTTCTTACAGCACACAATTGGGGCAGCTGTGTCCCTATCCCACCATACTGGTTGGTAAATAGATACCCTTTAAATACTGGTATTCCCCAATTTTCCCCAATATGTCCCAATATAGAGTATCTATTCGAAATAAAGCGAGTCAACCCAATATCATAATTAATTGTAATTGTCATTGAATTCCTATTTTTCTTTGCGTAGACGGCGTAGACCCATAGAAATTCACCATGTAATATGGACATTTCTATAAATCATCCTCAATAAGAGCTAGGGAAACCGTTTCAATATGTAATCTATATTTTAAGCAATACCTATATAATATTATATAATAAACTTGATCGTATACCATTGCTAAATAGGTACCCCAATTAAGTAATCCCTCAAGAGTTCTATTTTCATCCCCTTCCATTGGTTTTTATTACTGGGTACATCCCCAATTGGTGGGATGATTTTAGCCACCCACATGACCTACCAGGCTCTGATAAGTAAACCATCACAGAAACCATTACTGTTCTATATGGAGTTGGTTTTTAACAGTTTAAAACTAGGTCAAGCATGGTTTATGGCAGATGTATCTGTAGTATCCATAATATTGTATTCATGAGGTTCATAAAGCCACAAACATCGGGGTTCAATCACTGCCGTGCTGCTCGTCGTGGGTGCCGCGCACCTCTTTGACTTCGAGCAGCGCAGAAAAGAGGCGCTGCGATCTCGTCCAAGCGAGGCCCAAGGCCAACGCCCACAGACGTCGCCATCGCACCGATCCCATGGATCCAAGGGGAAGATTTTGGGGAACAAAACATGGGGAAACCGGTGATCAACCATGGGATGTGGGGATGATCATGGCTTGTTTTTTCAAAGAAATCACTAGGAAAGCAGGGTATTTTTTTATCCCCATGTTGTTAAGTTGGCTGTGTGGCGTGTCAACCGACGGCACATGGATGGCTGGTGAAGTATTCAGGCCTTGAGTTGATTTTGACCAAGATTATTTTTCTTTACGAAAAGTAATTGGATCGAATCGGATCAACTAGCCACAATAGATGTACATATCTTGCTGCGATCTGTCAAAACCTGATCCATATATAAAGTCATATAATTAGGGAACGCAACAACATAATTTTCACGTGGGATTAATCAACTCTCTGTCTTCTCCCTGAATAAAGTAATAAGTAAGCCAACTTTGCCGGCGGAAGTAACAATACCATACAATACCCCCTGTGAATAAAGTATGCCAACTTTGGTTGTGAGGTTCTGGGTTGCTTTTTCAATTTGAAATGTTCTTGTGTTCAAGTAGGCAATTTTCTCAGCGATGCAGTTTTGCTTTTCAAATGGTTCGGCGATAATTAATTCCATTAATTTCTGTTCAAATCTCTGATATATCCCGAGACCTGTTGGTTTACAGGGACAGATTTTAAACCCCTGCCCAATCAACGGCAAAATGTACCTACGAAGGAAAAGCATTTTGATTGTTGGATGATGTTGGATGCTAACCACAAACTCTCACTGTAGTATGTGCAAAGATACCCAGTGTTGCAAATGCAATTGAATCAAATGAAACATGCCATGGCTGCAATCAAAAGGCGCCCCTTTTTGCTGATATCTCGGCCCAGTGCACTGCGG